>Ga0247608_10001950_pt1 | contig 27200 bp, 44 predicted proteins | sample 176DNAGHGlowgp2_FD_193490 | JGI IMG/M metagenome (GOLD analysis project Ga0247608, IMG submission 193490) | Sheep rumen microbial communities from Palmerston North, Manawatu-Wanganui, New Zealand - 1766 DNA GHGlow gp2 | ecosystem: Host-associated > Mammals > Digestive system > Stomach > Rumen ... | reverse complement strand
CTCACGAAAAATCGGGTGAGGTATATACCCCCGAATTTGTGGATAACTTCGTCGAATTACTACGATTAAACCGAAACTATGGAATGATAGAGAGAGGGAAATCAAAATGGCGAAAAATACAAAGAATTTGACCAAGAAAGAATTGCAGAAGCACGCGTTTGAGGAACTTGACAAGATAGTTCAAGACCCGAAGACCTCGAGCGCGGTCAAAGTCCAAGCTCTGACACAGATTGCAAGGCTTGCGGAGCAGATGCAGGAATCAGAACCCGAAAAGCCGTCAAAGCTGACGGAGTTTCTCGATGAATGAAGAAACCCGCAGAGCTTGAAAACTATATATTGACGTACTACCAGAAGATATCCGACGGAACGATCACGGTCGGGAAGTGGGTGAAGCTGTGCTACGAGATGATAATCAAGGGGCTTGAGAACAAGTCCTTTTTTTATGACTCAAAGAAGGCACACAGGGCGGTGAACTTCATCGAGAAGTTCTGTCATCACCATGAAGGTGCGCTCGCACCGCAGAATATAAAACTCGAACTGTGGCAGAAGGCAATGATCTCTGTCATCTTCGGTATCGTTGACGAGGACGGAACAAGGCATTTCCGCGAGGTTTTATGCGTCGTAGGAAGAAAGAATGGCAAGACGCTCATTGATGCCTCTATTGCCGATTATATGGCGTTCTGTGACGGTGAATATGGCGCAAGGCTTTACTTCATAGCACCGAAACTTCAACAGGCTTCTCTCTGTTATGACGCCTTGTATCAGATGATAAAAAAAGAACCCGATCTGGACGCTCTCACCAAGAGGCGCAGAACGGACATCTACATCGAGTCAACAAACACGACCGCTCAACCGCTCGCGTTCTCACAGAAGAAGTCGGACGGTCTGAACCCTTCGTTCGTGTCCTGCGACGAGATTTCATCATGGGCGGGACAGGCAGGTCTCAAACAGTACGAAGTCTTGAAGTCGGCACTCGGTGCAAGGAAACAGCCCCTCATCTTCTCAATCTCCACTTCGGGATATGAGAACGAGGGCATATATGACGAACTGATGAAGAGGGCGACGCGTGTCCTTCTGGGAGAATCCAAGGAGTCGCGCCTGTTGGCTCTCATATACATGATTGACGATATCGAGAAGTGGAACAACATCAACGAACTTCAAAAGTCGATGCCGAACCTCAATGTCTCGGTGTCGGTGGATTACCTGCTCGAAGAGATAGCGGTCGCAGAAGGCTCGCTCTCAAAGAAAGCGGAGTTCTTGACTAAGTATTGCAACATCAAACAGAACTCGTCACAGGCTTGGCTTGCATCCGATGTAGTCAGCAGGTGTGAAGCAGAACTCAACATTGAGGACTTTGCTCATTCTTACTGTTGCGGGGGAATCGACCTCTCCCAGACGACCGACCTCACGTCAGCTTGCGTCACGATTGAGAAGAACGGAATCATCCATGTGTTCTCACACTTTTGGTTGCCGTCCGAGAAGATTGACGAAGCACAGGCGCGTGACGGTGTCCCCTACAAGATATACATCCAACAGGGACTAATCACTCCGTCTGGAGAGAACTTTGTCGACTACAATGATTGCTTCAATTGGTTCAAGAACCTTGTTGAGAAGTATGAAATCCTGCCCCTTGTGGTCGGGTATGACCGTTACTCTGCACAATATCTCGTGCAGGACATGAAGCAATACGGATTCAACATGGATGACGTCTTCCAAGGCTTCAATCTATCCCCTGTCATCAAGGAGATGGAAGGGCTGATGAAAGACGGTCGAATCAAATATGCGTCAAACAGCATACTCAAGATGCACCTACTTGACACCGCTCTCAAGATTGACACCGAGAGCAACAAGGTCAAGATGATAAAACTCAATTCAAAATGCCACATCGACGGATGCGCGTCAATGCTCGATGCGCTGACCGTCCGTCAAAAATGGTATGGACAATTGGGGTCACAATTGGAGAACAGATGATGGGTCTCAAAGATTTATTTTTTCCGAAGAAAATCGAACAGCAGAAGGAAAGGGAACTCGCTCACACAACGTTCAAGATGCTGAACGGATATGTCCCTGTGTTCCGCACATGGCATGGTGAGATTTATGAGAGCGAACTCGTCAGATCAGCGATTGATGCGATTGCGCGTCATGCGTCAAAACTCGCGGTGAACATCGAAGGCGGGACGAAGTCCGAACTTTTGACCAACCTCAAGAAAAGACCGAACTCTTTTCAGACATGGTCACAGTTCCTTTACAGAACCGCAACGATACTGAACGTGCAGAACACAGCGTTCATCATACCGTTGAGGAATAAGTTCGGGACGGTGATCGGAATTTATCCCTTGAGGGCGACTCATTACGAACTTGTCGTTGATGAAAACGGAGAACTCTGGGTGAGATTCTATCTTGAGGGGAATGAAAAGACCGCCGAGAAACTGTCGGACATCGGAATCCTCACGCGATATCAATACAAGTCGGAGTTCTTCGGAGATTCGAACAATGTCCTTGATGAAACAATGAATCTGATCTCGATTCAGAGACAGGGCATCGAGGAATATGCAAAGAACGCGTCGAGCTATCGTTTCATGGCACGTTTGACCAATTTCTCCAAGGCTGAAGACCTCGCTCTCGAACGGCAGAGATTCGACAAGGAGAATTTCCAAACAAATGATGGTGGCGGTCTGCTTCTGTTCCCGAATACTTATTCGGACATAAAGCAGATTACATCCCAGAACTTCACGGTCGACACAGAACAGCTTAAGCTCATCGACAAGAACGTGTTCGACTACTTCGGAGTGAATGAGGACATCATTCAGAACAAGTCACATGGTGATGAGTTCATGGCATTCTACGAGGGCGCAATCGAACCGTTTGCGATTCAGCTTTCCGAAGTCCTCACGTTCATGCTGTTCACATCTCGTGAGATTGCGTTCACATCGGGCGTGTTCTTCACATCGAACCGCATTCAGTACATGAACAACTCGGACAAACTCGCGGTGTCGAGAGACCTTGCAGACCGTGGCGTTCTGTCAATCAATGAGGTTCGTGAGATATGGCAACTCCCGCCTATTGATGGCGGTGACAGACACATCCTGCGCGGTGAGTATTATGACGCATCGACAGGGACGAAAGTCGAGGAGATAGGAGATTCAAAAGATGAAGAATGACAGAGAATACAGAACATTGACTCTTGAGGTCGAGCAGAGAAGCGATGCAGGAGAGCCTTCCTACATCGTCAGAGGTTACGCTTCGACCTTTGAACCATACGTCCTCTTTGAAGAGGAAGGTGTTCAGTACAAGGAACAGATTGACCCTCACGCATTCGACGAAGCAGACATGAGCGACGTCGTTTTCCGTGTAGACCATGAGGGCGCGGTTTATGCGAGATCGAGTGCAGGAACACTCAAAGTCGGAGTTGATGAAAGAGGTCTCTTTGATGAAGCCGACCTCTCAAAAACCGCAAAGGCAAGGGAACTCTTTGAGGATATAGTCGCGGGAAACTATCCGAAGCAGAGTTTTGCTTTTACCGTCCGTGAGGATTCATATGACAGGGACACCCACACGAGAACGATTCTCAAGATTGCAAAGGTTTTCGATGTATCACCTGTCAGTTTTCCCGCAAACCCAACCACAAGTCTTGGCGTCGCAACTCGCGACTACTTCAACGGAGTGATTGAAGCAGAAAGAGCGGAGAGACTCGAAGCAGAGAAGCGCGCAAAAGATAAAGCACGTCTGGAACTCAAATTAAAGTTAATAGGAGTATAAAAAATGAAAATTGAAGAGATCAAGAACCTTTCCGCACAGGAATGCGAAGCACGTCTTGCAGAGATCAAGACAGAGATGAATGCAGAAGGCGCAGACCTCGAGGCACTTTCTGCCGAGGTTGACGCAATCGAAGAGAGACGCAAGGCTCTCATCACCGCAGAGGAGCAGAGAAAAGCCCTCGCACAGAAAATCGCAACAGGTGCGACCGCAACCGTGACCATCGAAGGAAGAAAGGATGAAAAGAAAATGGGAGAAAAAGCAAAGACCCTGTATGAAGTAAGAAACAGCAAGGAGTACATCGACGCATATGCCGAGTTCATCAAGACAGGCGACGTCGAGGAGTTCAGATCAGCAACAGCACTCCTCACCGAGAATGTTGGCGGTGAAATCGTTGTTCCCGATTTCGTATATGACATCATCAAGACCGCTTGGGATGCAAACGAGATCACCTCTCTCATCAAAAAGGTCAACCTCAAGGGCAACCTTAAGGTCAACTTCGAGATCAGCGCATCTGATGCTGTTAAGCACACCGAGGGAAGCGGTGCTGTTACCGAGGAAGAGCTTAACGAGGGCATCGTGACTCTTGTTCCTGCATACTTCAAGAAGTGGAAGTCATTCTCTGATGAAGTAATGGCTATGAGAGGAGAGGCTTTCGTCCGTTACATCTACGCTGAACTCGCTCACAAGATAATGAAGAAGATCGCAGACGACATCATCGCACAGATCGCAGGTCTTCCCCAGAGCGCAACCGCAACTTCCGTTTCCGCTAACATCGTGAAGGTTGCTCCTGCGGTTGGTACTGTTGCAACCGCTCTCGGAGAACTCTCCGATGAGGCAACCAATCCCGTCGTTGTTATGAACAAGAAGACTTGGAGCGACTTCAAGAACGCACAGTATGCGAACGGATTCAATGTCGACCCCTTCGAGGGCTTCGACGTTCACTTCAACAACAGCCTTCCCGCTTATGCTGATGCGTCCGAGGATGACGTATACGCAATCGTCGGTGACTTCGACGAGGGCGCACTTGCAAACTTCCCCGAGGGCGATGAGATCAAGTACACCTTCGACGAGCTTACCAGAAAGAAGGAAGACCTTGTCGAAGTTCTCGGCAAGCTTTACGGTGCTGTTGCTCCTATCGCTGACAAGGCATTCGCACTCATCACCAAGCCCGCAGGCGTTTGAGGCTTGAAATGATGAGGCTGAAAGTCGTCAAGACTTTCGCTGACTATGTCATCACATACAAAACATACGGCGTTGGGGAGATCATAAGTCTCCCCGATGACCGTGCTGTTAAGGCTATCGAAAAAGGCTTGGCGGTTGAGATAGCAGATGAAAAGGTCGAGGCGAAGGTTGAGACAGAACCCAAGGAGACACCCAAAAAGAAACCCGCCAAGAAGAGCGCAAAGAAAGGCTGAAATCATGGCACTTTTAAACGATGTGAAAATGGCATTAAGAGTCACCACGAACGCGTATGACGACGAACTCAATGACCTCATCGAGTCCGCAAAGCTCGACCTCGGAATCGCGGGTGTCGTTGTCCCCGAGGCAGAGTCGACTATCGTGAACACAGCGGTCAAGACATATTGCAAGATGAATTTCGGAACTCCGAATCCTGCAATGTGGGAGATTCTCAAAAAGTCATACGACGAACAGAAGGCTCAACTCTCAAACTCGTCCGATTTTTCGGATTATAGCATGGTGAATGGCAATGAATAAATCCGTCACAATTGACCTGCTCAAAAAAACATACACGACCGACGACATGGGTCAGAAAATCTACACCACGCAGAAGAAGACCGTGTTCGCCACGCTGACATCAATCTCCCGCTCCGAGTGGGTGTCATACTCCCAGACAGGGCGACAGGGGCTTGTCCCTGCATATGTCGCGACCATCTTTTTCGGAGACTATGAAGGCGAGTCGCAATGTGAATATGAAGGTCAGACCTACGGAATATACAGAACCTACGAAAGAGACGACGAGCAGGTTGAACTCTATCTGGAGAAGAAAGCGGGACTTGAATGAGCAAGATTGGGCAGATATCAATCGACAAATTACTTTCGACGATGGAGATCACCCTCGAGGATTACGCGAAGGGCGTTGACAAGTGCTTGGCAACCGCATCGGAAGAAGCGGGGCAGAGCGCAGAGAACGAGCTTCACGACACTTCACCGTCACGCACAGGCGAATATCGCAAGTCGTGGACATATTCGGAGAAGGTAATCAAGAGCGGGCGTTCATATCGCACGGAAATGGTCGTGTATAACCAAAAGTATTATCGTCTGACGCACCTGCTCGAAAAATCACATCGTATTGCGAACAAGTACGGTTCATACGGACGCTCTACACCGCAACCGCACATCGCACCCGCGCAGAAGAACGCGGAAGAGAAGTTTGAGAAGGTATTCAAAGAGGAACTCGGAAGGATTAGGTTATGACAAGTGAACTCAAAGCAATCAAGACAGCGTTTGACAATGCTCACATCCCATATGCTTATAACGTATTCCCCACGGACGATTCATCACCCGCTCTTCCGTATGTCACAGGGTTCGTCACAGGCGGTGAAGGAAATCCCGCTGACGACGAAAACTATTTCGACACAATGAATGTGAGCCTCGTACTTTTCACGAAGGTCAAAGACCCCGACACAGAGGACGCGGTTCGGGCTGTCATCAAGACGCTCGGCTGTGTCTATACATGGGACGAGGCATACATGACCGACGAGAAGATGTACGTCATCACATACTCAATCACAATGGACGCATAAAGGAGAAACCAAAATGGCAGATACAAACAAGGTTAAGTTTGGACTCAAAAATGTTTATTATGCCGTGTTGACCGAGACAGGCGGTGTCATTACCTACGGAACGCCTGTTGCAATCAAGGGCGCGGTCAACATGACTCTCGACCCCGAGGGCGAAGAGACCGACTTTTTCGCAGATGACAGCAAATACTACGCTGTGACCAACGATGCAGGATATTCGGGAAGTCTCGAGCTTGCACTCATCCCCGATTCGTTCAAGAAAGATGTTCTTGGATTCGTTGAGGACACAAACAACATTCTCTTCGAGGATGCAGAAGCCGAACCCAAGAGATTCGCACTTCTCTTCGAGTTCAGCGGAGACGCAAACAAGACTCGCCACATTCTGTATGATGTGACCTGCTCTCGCCCTTCTGTTGGTTCAAACACCATCACCGAGAGCAAAGAGCCTGTGACCGAGACTCTGAACATCACCGCATCACCTCTTCCCGTTGACGCAAACGGCAGACGTCTCGTCAAGTCAAAGAGCGTCGAGGGCGACGGACAGTATGCGACATGGTTCAGCGCAGTTTATCAGTTCACTTGATAACATTTTGGGGAAAATGAAATGGAAAAAACGATCATCATTGATGGACGTGAACTCAAGTTCAAGGCGACGGCGAGTACACCCAGAGTGTACCGCCAAGCCTTTGGGCGGGACATTTACGTCGACATATCATCTTTACTTGCAAGCCTTGGGAGCGATGAGGACACACCTGTCGCTTGCCTTGACGCATTCGAAAACATTGCATTCTGTCTCAATTCACAGGCAGAGGGCAGGAAACTCAATCGAGAAAATATTGAAGAACAGATGGAAGAGTGGCTCGACCAATTCGAGACCTTCTCCATTTATCATATCTTCCCCCAGATCATGGAATTATGGCGGTTGAACACAGAACAGACCGTCGAACCAAAAAACCAAGTCGCCCGACAGACAGACCAATGACAACAGCCCTTTTTATGTTGCGATGTTTGCAAGTCGGGCTATCACTTGACGACCTCGACAAGCTCGAAATCGGACTCGTGAACGATATGTTCGTTGAGATGGCAAACGACCACGCAGAGTGGGATATAAAGCCGACACAGGCTGATTTCGATAAATTTTAGGTGGAATCATGGCTGACAGAATAAAAGGCATCACAATTGAAATTGATGGCGATACTAAAGGACTATCGCAAGCCCTCAAGGGTGTCAACAAGGACATCAAGTCGACGCAGACACAGCTCAAGGACGTTGAGAAACTTCTCAAGCTCGACCCTCACAACGTGACCCTGCTCGGGCAGAAGATGAAGCTCCTCGGTAATGAAATATCATCTACTCGTGACAAACTCAATCAGCTCAAGTCCGTTCAAGATCAGATGGAACAGGGCTTGAAGAATGGCACGGTCTCCGCTGAACAGTACGACGCATGGCAGAGGGAAATCATCGAGACCGAGAACGAACTCAAGAACCTCGAGGAGCAATTGAAGAAAGTCCCGACCGCATCCGAGGCAATGCTTGCCAGAGCATCGGAACACATGGACGCGTTCGGACAGAAGGTGTCGGCTGTCGGTGACAAGATTTCTTCAATGGGTGATGCCTTAATGCCTGTCACGGCAGGAATCACAGCCCTTGGAACGGCATCTGTCAAAGCATGGCAGGAACTCGATGACGCGATGGACGGTGTCATCAAGATGACAGGTGCAACAGGCGAACAGCTCGAAGAGTATGAGACCATCATCAATTCAATTGCGACGACCATTCCGACAGATTTCAAGACCGTTGCGAATGCGGTCGGAGAAGTCAACACGAGATTTGACGTCACAGGTGATGTTCTTCAAAGCCTGTCAACGTCGTTCATCAAGTTTGCGGAACTGAACGGAACGGACGTTGTATCATCCATCGACACGGTTTCAGCCATGATGAAAGCATGGAATCTGGACGCGAACAGAACGGTCGAGGTCTTGAACCTCTTGAACGGTGTCGGGCAGAACACAGGCGTGTCCGTTGAAAATCTTGCCAATCTGATGCAGGACAACGCGCTCTTCTTCAAAGAGTTCAATCTCGACGCAGGGCAGACCGCAATCCTTCTCGGAAACATGGAGAAGAACGGCATTGACGCATCAGCGGGTGTGACCGCAATGCGTACCGCGTTTGCGAAGGCGAGCGACGAGGGTGCATCACTCGTTGATATCCTCAAGGACTATGAATACATGGTCGAGACCGCAGGAATCTCCGAGACAGAGAAACTCGCAAGAGCGCAGGAACTGTTCGGGGCGAAGGCTTACGGTCAGATATACAACGCGCTCAAAGAAGGCAACCTTTCTTTCACCGAGATCAGCGGTTCAATGGCTGATTTCAGAGGGAACATCGAGAAGACCTTCAATGCGACCCTTGACCCTATCGACGAATTTACCACCACAATGAACGAATTAAAGATAATGGGTGCGGAGATAGGCGAAGAAGTAATACCCGTCCTTGTGGACGTTTTAAAGGATTTGAAGCCCATTCTCGACGACATCAAGAGTGCGTGGGAATCCATGAGCGAAGATGAACAGCGACAGCTCATCGAAAACCTTGGGAAGATTGCCCTTCTCGCCCCTGCATTATCTGGGACAGGTCGAATCATCTCGGGTCTTGGAATGGGAATCAGCACGCTCGCAAAGGCGGGTTCGAAACTCTCATCACTCGGAATCGGTGCTAAACTCTCCTCAATGCTCGGAAGTGGAGCAACCGCAGGAGCAGGAGCAACAGCGGGAGCGTCACTCGGAACAGCACTCGTTGCAGGATTCGCATCAGCGGTTGCGGGTGGAGCAATCGGAAAAGTCCTCGACAATTACGTCATTGCTCCGATACTCGACACGCTCGGTTCAAGCGATGCGGAATGGTATCGGAACTTCACATGGTTCGGTGATGGTGGGTTCTTCGATGAGATGTTTGATTTCAACTCATTAAACGAAGCTCTCGAGACCTACAAGGGCGCATTTGCTCTCATGGGTGAGGATGCAAAGCAGAACCTCACCAACATGAAAGCGGGGCTGTCCGTAATATGGGACAGTATGTCCACAGATGCAAAGGGTGTCACAGGTGGCATGACAACGGCAATCGCTGAAAATTGGGACAAGATAAAGACCACAGCGACGACCACATGGGACAACATCAAAACATCGGTCGGAAGTGCGATTGACTTCATCCAAGGAATCTTCACAGGATTCCGTGATGGGGTGTTCACGACCTTCACCGAGATATGGGACAAGATAAAAGGCATCTGGGATTCACTTGGAGCAATGTTCGAGGCAGGATTCGACATCAAACTTCCTCACATCACCGTGAGTGGCGGTGTCGCTCCGTATGGTATCGGTGGACAGGGGTCACTCCCGAAATTCAACATTGATTGGTACGCGAACGGTGGAATCCTCACATCTCCGACCATCTTCGGAATGCAGAACGGAAGATTCCTCGGTGGCGGTGAAGCAGGAGCAGAAGCGGTTCTTCCTTTGAGCAACCTTGAAGGTATGATCGCGGGTGCGATGACCACAGCACTTGGCAACGGTGGCGACACCATTATCAATGTATCAATCGACAACAACTCACTCGGTTCTGTCATCTTGACAGCCGAGCAGATGATGAACTTGAGGCGCGGAAAATGAGCAAATATAGCGATTATCCGATAAAAATCAATGACACTCCAATCCCTACTCCCAACGCATGGAACGAAATTCCAGAGGTGATTGAGAATGCAATGACCACAGAAGCGGGAACAGACGTCACAGACGTTTTGAGGGTGGACAAGCTGACCGTGAACGCATCCTTTGATGTGTCCTCGACTTGGCTTGCCACCTTCAAAGGTTGGGCGAACTCGATGTCAGTTCTCAAGGTCAAAATATATGACCCTGTGACGAACGCATATGTCGAAAGAGACATGAGGATTCGGAACTTCAACAATTCACTCGTCAGATATTCCGAAAGGAACAGCGGAACGGTGGGACTTTGGAACGTCACCTTTGATTTGATTGAATATTAAGAGGTCGGGAATGTATAGCGCGAGCGCAACTTATAATACAAAAATCAAAGAGAAGATTCGGAAATTTTATTGGAGTGGGGTCATCAATACACCCACTCCGATTTCTTTTGTTGACGAAGATATCATCTCGGGACAACTCATCCGTTCAATATCTGGTGAAAAGCTCGAGATCGGGTCGGTCTACGCCTCACAGCTCACCCTTGAAGTAAACCTTCCGAACGTGTCCAGATATGAACTCTACGGATGCACGATGACTCTTTCCTGCGAGCTTGAAGGCGCGTCAGATGTCATTCCGATGGGCGAGTTCATCATCACCGAGGCATTGCAGAGCGCGTCAAAGATAAACATCACCGCGTTTGATTCGATGATAAAGTTTGACGATGTTCGGTTCACGGCATCGGGCAACACCACGATTCAGACTCCGTTCGAGTGGCTTACGGCTATGTGTACGGCTTGCGGGGTGACACTCGGGTCGACATCCGCAGAGATCGAAGTTCTTCCGAATGGTGGCAGGAAGACAGGATTCGCGGATTCGGTCTCCGATGTTCAAACATGGAGAGATGTTCTCGGATATCTGGGAGCATATCTCGGAGCGTTCGCATACATCGGGCGCGACAATAAACTTTATATGGGCGTGTACGACTCTACATCGTCCGACACCGTCCCTTCTTCGTTTAGGCTTACATCTAATCTATCGGATTACAGAACGACGTATGATGGATTATACGCGATATATAAAGACGGTGGCGTTCAAGAGTATGTATCAAATACAAACTCGGGTGGATTAGTTCTTGATCTGGGAACAAATCCGTTCTTGCAATTCACCGATGCAGAGAACAGGCAGGACGCACTCCAAGAGATAATCGACGCATGGGACGGAATCTATTATGTCCCCTTTGATTCGGAAATGCCTCTTGTCCCGATCTACGACCCCGCAGACGTCCTCACCTTCACCGACAATCAAGCGGGCGCGTATGATCTCGGAGCAATCACCGAAATCACATACACCATCGGTGGCACGATGCACGTCATGTGTTCTGGAGACAATCCTCGTCTGTCATCAGCTCAAGACAGATTTTCAAAGACTATCGCAGGACTCTCGGCAGAGTACAACAACGGACAGCAGATAGGTGGCAAAGACTTTTGGTTATTACATACCACAAACACGGACACAATAACTGTCGGCTCAACCAAAACTCAAGTCGCAGAGATTGAGTTTCAGCAGACCGTTGACGTTCAGAGAATGGGATTCATGTTCACTTGTGACGGCACTCTTTCAGCCACGGCAACAGTTGATGTTGAGATAAGCGTTGACGATGAAGTTGATTATACCTTTGAAGTCACGGAGCAGAAGTCATTACTCGGTAAGAGGATATACGGAGCAAATTGCGGATTTGACATCGAGGGCAAGGGCTTGCACACAGCAAAGGTCTATCTGACAGTAACCGATAATCCGCTAAAATGGAGCGATTTGGCATGAGTTACACGATTGAGAATTTAAAATTTACAATATTCGGTCATGGTCACGATGTCACGAGGAATGATTCAGGAAAAGGCATTATAACACATGATACTAACATACCTGCCTATTGTGGAGTAATTGATACCACTAATACTTATATGTGGTTATGTACTGACTCTGGGCTAAAGAAATACAGCATATCATCATGTGAAGAAATTGAGCAAACAACGATTCCAGCATCTTGTAATATTGTTTATCATCCAAACAATGTAAATAATAATTATGGTATAGCGTGTGAGAGTGGTACAACCGCTTATATTTTTGATTTAACTGATGATACTCTTATAGGCATAGTATCAGGCACTTTTCCAAATGGTACAGGCTTTAGAAGTTATGATTGTATTCTTGTGAATAATAAAATTTATTTCACAAGCACACACATTGGACTACGATCAAATGTAGTTTTGAATTGCATTGATTTAACAGACTTATCGTTTAGCAGTTCTACCATATTTGGCAATGTAAGCGTTAATGGCTTTATAAATAATTCATCAGTATATTCGATATATCCAGCAGAATGGTTTTATCAAACTTCTTGTGCGTATAGCGTAGCATTAGATGGTTCAACAATATGGTCAAATACAGGAATACATCAAAATGCAAATATTGATGCGTGGGGATTAACAGGAAACGGAAAAATCTATCTCCCTGTTCAGTTTGATGGCGTGTGGCATTACGGAGTTTTTGATGGAACATCTAATCCAACATTCAACCCTGTTACACCTAATAGGATATTTGGAGAGTTTGATAATAGACCATCATTAGCACATTCAAATTATTCTAATCGGCACGATGTTCAATATAACAATGGCAGGTCAAAGGCTTGTTTAATGACTACCCAAGGATTACTTTTGACAGATTTTCAGACTATTGATGTTTTGGATTCAATTAGTGCAGTACCTTTGGCTGTGTCAGATAGATATGCAATATGTTCGGATACAACTAATAATTATCTTCATGTTTATGGTATCTAAAAATGGCTACTACTACACCAAACTTAAACTTATACAAGCCCGACTCAACGGATGATTTCGAGGATTTTCGATCCGAGTTCAACGACAACATGGACAAGATAGACCAAATAGGCGGTGGTGGCGGAAGTTCATGGACAGACATTGAGGGTGTGCTTACCGCAGGATCAACAACTCTGACTTTAAATAGCACGAGCATAAAGACCACAAGCGTGCTGAATATTTACGTTGATACTTTCGGGGTATGTCCGATAGATGTTGAAGTAAGCAACGGAAGTGTAACATTAACCTTTAATGAAATGGAAAATGACCTGTCCGTGTTGGTGAGGATAACAGAGAATGGTGCTGAACCAAGCCCTTACACGCTGATGAATTATCTTGAGGTAACATCAGCGGGAGCATACATCGACACAGGAGTTGCCAATTCTGCAACGGCTTATTTTGAGATTGATTTTCAATACACAGGAACACCGACAAATAATGATGGTGTATTCGGTGCTATGGGTTCGGGTATTGAATTTGTTGTCAATTCCTATGGCGGTGTAAGTTATGCAAACACAGGCGGTTCAAGGGCAGTATTTACTGCAACAAATCTTGACAGGCACGTTATCAAAGCAGACAATACAGGAATACTTCTTGATGGAGTAAGTTCGGGAGCAACTGTGAATTGGAGCATAGCAACAGGATATAACTATTTCCTTTTTGCTTTTAACTATCTGAACAATCAGAAGTATTACACAGGACACGCAAAGATATACTCCGTCAAGATATGGGATGGCGATACTTTGGTACGAGAGTTCATTCCCGCAATCAGAAACGAAGATGATGCAATCGGAATGTATGACCGAGTAAATGATGTGTTCTATACCAATAACGGAACAGGCACATTCACAATAGGATAGGAGAGAAATCATGGCTTATTATCCAGCAATAGGAACTACCGATGTATCGGGCATTACTGACAGTTTAAACACCACAGAGCAGACACCGAGAAATATTGCAGATGTTTTGGCACAGGCTTTACAGATGTTAAACACCACTATTAGTGGTCTGAATTTCATTAATTGCGTAGTAGTGCAGACATTGCCGACAACAGACATTTCAACTACTACCATTTATCTTGTGCCTAAAAATCCTTCCCAAACTGATAATCTGTATGATGAATATATAAATCTGACAGGCACATCGGCAGGATGGGAAAAGATTGGCGATACGGAGATTGATTTATCGGGATATTATACATCAGCAGAAGTAGATGATCTGCTCGCTGATAAAGCCGATGTAAGCGATATTCCCACGGTCAACGATGGAACGCTGACGATTCAGCAGAACGGAGAGACAAAGGGAACGTTCACGGCTAACCAGAGCGGAAACAGCACCGTCAATATCGAGATTCCGACAACCGACATCCAAACAGCGGTGGATGAGTTTGAGACTTACAATGGCGGTCTTTTATCCTCATGTAAAGTCGCTCTCTCACCTAACCAAGATTTACACGGCTATGACCATCCTTGGGTTGGTGGTGGTGGAAAGAATCTATATGTTGATTCTCCGAATTTTGATAATACTTGGAATAATTATCAATATTGGACTAAAGAGAGTGAAAAATATAATGGACATGATGTATATTCATATACCAATAGATGGCAAGGTCTTTCCAAACTTTTAACATTACCAGTTGGAACATATACATTTTCATGTATGGTTAAAACTTCTGATGTTACTACACTTGGAATATATCTTATAACAGGTTCTACAACGGCTACGCTTTCTCCTGTTGATGCTACATTTACATCTAATACATCATGGACTAAATATTCCTTAACATTTAGCGTGACAGTTGGTGGAACAATTCTACCAAGGTTAGAAAATTCATTGGGTAATGGTGTTAAAGTTTATGTTTCAGAATACCAATTAGAATCGGGTTCAACCGCAACCGCCTTCGAACCCTACTCCAACATATGTCCAATAACAGGACATACACAGGTTGATGTTGATGTATCAGACGGACAGACAACACAGGAACAAGTCACCGTCAACCTTGGCGGTACTTATTATAGCGGATCTCTTGATGTGGCGAGTGGGGAACTCACAGTTGATTCAGCCTTTATCGCATCGTATAACGGAGAAACACTTCCCTCAACGTGGATATCTGATAGAGATGTTTACGCTGTCGGAACTACCCCGACAACAGGGGCAGAGGTTTGTTATAAACTCGCCACTCCTCAATCCATCCAACTTTCTCCAACAATAGTAAAGGCTCTTGTCGGAGAGAATCATCTTTTAGCACCACTTGATGGACAGGAGATAACCGAGTCCAAGTACAAGAAGATGTTCACTTTTGATGATGTCATCGCTTATATTCAATCTTTATCGTGAGGTGAGCCATGAAACTAAAAGACTTTATCGACAAATTAAGACTTGCACATGATGTGCCTAATTACTACAACAACCACTTTCCGTATAATTGCGGTTATTACGATGGACAAAGGTATTCATGGGACTGTTGGAATTTAATTAAATGTGTTTTAGCAAATCCCTCATGGGATGATACAAGAGTTAAAGGTTCTTATATATCTCCAAGTACGTTTGTCACAGGCGACATTGACGGCTACACGATGTTAAAGAAATGCTCGGGGAGATCAAAAGACTTCTCCAAACTCAAGCAAGTCGGAACATACCTTTACATCTACAAGTCGCCACACGCAGGAGTGTACATCGGTGATTTTGAAGTAGACGGCTATTGGTTCAACGTAGTTGAGTGTACAGGAGCGTGGGAGTCCAAGGTTCAGTACACCTACGTTGACGAAAAGGGTGGCAGATATCTGTACAAGGGCGGTTCAAAGTCGCCTTATTCATGGGAAGAATACGGACTTCTGCCGTGGGTTGAGTACGATGAAAAGCCGACACCCATTCCCAAACCCGAGCCGATAACAAATATCGCATTTGGTGTTGATGTGTCAAGGTGGCAAAAGGGATTCAACCTCGGCAATGCAAAAGCCGAGGGATTCACCTATTCAATCATCAAAGCAGGTGGAGCAGACTCGGGGTACTATAAAGACCCCTCGTTTGAGAACTTCTACGCTCAAGCCAAGGCACTCGGGATGAAGATTGGTGCTTACTACTACGGCAACGCTTTTTCGACCGAAGATGCACTCCAAGAAGCGAACTACTTTATCTCATACCTCAAGGGCAAGCAGATAACCCATGTCTACTATGACGTAGAGGGTAGGATGCTCAATCAGGGCTACACCCATTTGACGGACATCATCAATGTGTTCTGTCAGACGATGATAAACAATGGATATGCGTGTGGGATCTATACTTCCGAGAGCCACTTCAACTCTCGATTTGACGATGCAAGGCTTATCATGTTCCCTCATTGGGTGGCGAGGTACTCCAAGACATCGCCAAAACTGAATAGCATTGCACTTGTGGAAATATGGCAGTATGGCGGTTCGGTCAATTACGTAAGAGACCCGAAGATTAAGGGAACTGTTGTTGACCAAGATCAGATAAACATTCAATGGGTGGATGAGCCGAAACTGACCGCACAGCCTGTTGAGGTTGCCATCATCGACAAGAAGAATGTTGACCAACTTGCCAACGAGGTATTGGCAGGAGAATGGGGCAACGGAATAATCAGGAGAGCCAAACTGACGCTTGCAGGATATGACTATTACATAGTCCAACGCAGAGTCGAGGAACTCATATCCGAGCGTAGTTCTAAAGGCAAAAAGTATGTCGTGGTCAAAGGTGACACCCTTTCGGGTATCGGCAGAAGATTTGGAGTTGATTGGCACAAGATAGCGGAGGATAATGGTATTGAAAAGCCGTACACGATTCAAATTGGTCAGTATCTTTTGATAAACAAGTGAGGGAGAAGAAATGGAGACAATAATTTCATCAATCATCACAGGAGTAGTTGCTCTTGCAACGTGTCTCATAACTCAAGGCGTGGCAAACCGCAAGACGACAGCCTTAATTGAGTTCAAATTGGACGAACTGACCAAGAGAGTGGACAAGCACAACAACGTAATCGAGAGAACGTACAAGCTCGAAGAACAGACAGCCTTACAAGACGAAAAAATCCGTGTAGCTAATCACAGAATCGCTGATCTCGAAGGAAAAGTGGAAAGGAGAAAAGATGATGCTAAATAATCGACTTTATGATGTGTTGAAATACATCGCACAGATTGTACTCCCTGCAATAGCGACTTTATACTTTGCTCTCTCCCAGATATGGGGTCTGCCTTATGGCGAGGAGATTGTCGGAACAATAACCGCTGTTGATTGTTTTCTCGGTGCTCTTCTGGGAATCAGCAATGTTCAGTACAAGAAGAGCAAAAACGATGGTCGTTCGGCTATCTGATAGCCTTTCGATACATATCATTTTCCCCTGCCCCTTACGGTGTCACAGCCGTGAGGGGCTTTTTTAGTTGAGCAAAAAGTTGAGCAGGGCATACCCAGACGCAGAGCGGGTCAATTTTAAAAACCGCGAAAATACGGCACATATGAACGGTTATGAACTGTGATGAACGATAGACAGAGACCTCGTGTCTCACTTAAAACCCGCATGAATAGGGCGTTTGACGGCATCACTTGAGCAAATACTTGAGTGATGCTGACCACAGAAAGAAAGGAGAGGGGAATTGACCCCTCTCTTTTTCTATCCGATCATGTGAATCGCGTCGAGCTGACGATTTGCACGTTCTTTCACTTCTTTCATTCTGTGAAGGTATATTTCCTTGGTGATACGGCTGTCAGAATGCCCGAGACGCGCGGATATCTCTTCGAGCGGATATCCTGCCGACGCGAGCATGGAACAATGTGTGTGTCGCAATGTATGCGGTGTGACGCGCCTGTGCAGGACACGTTCAGAGGTTTCCTCGAGATACTTGCGGAAGGCGTAGTATTTGAGCCTGTCACCGTCCATATCTGGGAAGAAAATGTCCGATGAATATCCGAAGACGTCGGCTTGCCACACGGTGTATTCCCGAATCTCTTCGATGACCTGCCGAAGCTCCGCTTGAATGAATACATCCCTTTTGCTGTCAAAGGTCTTCGCATCCGTCACGACCTTGTTGTTTGCATCGTAGGTCTTGGACACGCGGATGTACTTTCCCCATACATCGACATTGTCGAGTGCTACAAGCTCACCGATTCGGAGACCCGACAGGAGCAGGAATCTCGTGACAAGAATCCATCTCTTCTCATTCATCGCAGAAAGCAGGGCGGTGATCTCTTCGACCTCGAGAAACTTGTCTTGGATGCGTGCCTTCTTTGGGATGTCTTGGAATGGCGTCAGCTTGTCGAACACTTCCCTTGTCTGAACGAGGTCGTTCCGATAACACCACAGCCAGAACGTCTTGAATATCTTGAGATATCCGTTCAAAGTCCTGTTGGGCTTTCCCGATGCGATGAACTTCTTTCGGATATAACCTGCGGTTATATTTTCGAGATATGCGTCCCCTGTCACCTTGATGATGGAATCGAGGGAAATCCGCGCTTTTCGCACGGATGACGGCTTGAGGTTCTTCTCGATGTCTTTCAGATAAAGCGTGATTGCTTCGGAGAACAGGAGACGCTTCACGGAGAGCTTCGCAATCCTGTCAGCAAGCCGTTTGAACGCCTCTTGCTCGGCTTTTAATCCGTTCCCCTTAATCTTCACCGACATGACACGAACAAGCCCTGTCTCGGGCATCTTAACGCGTTCTTGAACCATCCCTTTATATATCCACATATTCACCTCTTTTCTAATCCAAGTAGCAGGCGTACATTGTTTTGCGTGATTAAATCAGCATTATGAAACGCATCTAACAGCTCTTGATCGCTTGTCGTAGTATCGGCTTGTCCGCAGATATCCGAGACACTTACTTCCAGAGCCTTTGCGATAGATGGTAACAGTTCCGCATCGGGCGAAGATTGCCCTTTCTCCCACGCAGACACAACAGATTGAGCCTTTCCAATCTTCTTTGAAAAGTCGAGTTGAGACATTTGCAAGCGTTTTCTATATTCAACTAATCGGAGTGCCATTCTTTCACGTTCTGTCATTATCATCACCTCTTTTCTAAAATCATTATAAAATATCCGAAAACAAAAATAAATACATAATTATCCGAAAATAGGTTGACAACAAACTGAAATCGGAATAATCTAATCTTGTGTTCGGATATCCGATATTTCACACTTTCAAATATCGGAAAACCGATAAAACAGAATAAAAATACAGAAAGGAGATAACATGGCAACAATTGAACAGAATTTAAAGTCCTACATCGACTCTCACGCAATCAACATTTCAGCACTTGCGGAAAAGTCGGGAGTAGGCAGAAAGCTCATTCGTGTCATTTACGAGGGAGCAAAACTCAAGGCAGATGATGCTATTGCAATAACCAAGGTTCTTGGAATCAAGGTTGAGGATTTATGTGATGAGTAAATATCTATCACCTGCGGATATCCAAACGACCTTCGGAATCAAACGGACGACAGCCTTCAATCTGCTCAAGGAGTATGAGGAAAAAGGCGGGGAAGTCATCAGAATCGGGAAGTTCCGTCGCGTCGAAGAAGTCAAATTCACCAATTTTTTGAAAGAGAGAAGTCAATGAAAAGAAATCTTGAGATCATCTTCGTTTTTCTGTTCGGCATCTTGCTCGGTCTTGCAATCTTCGGGACAGTTCAATCCCACACAGAACCCAAAATCACAGAAAAGCCCGCTCCCGAGGTCGAATACGTCTACATCGAGACGGAGAAGGTCAAGGAAGTCCCTGTCTACGTAGAAGTGGAAGTCCCTGTCTACGTTGAACCCGACTTTTACAGAACCCTCACGAGCGACGACGAGTTCTATCTCATGGACTTGGCTATGAGAGAAGCGGAGAGCGAAGGCGTCAATGGAATGCTCTGGGTGATGTATTGCGCAGAGTGCAGGAGAGAAGCCTTCGGGGGTTCGTACTACGACATCTGGTCGTCCGATGCGTTCAAGACATCCATGAACAGAGCAGGGCTTGAACCGAACGAAAACTGTCTCAAGGCTCTCGAGCTTTTCAAGGAAGGATGGATTCCGAAGCCCCTGTGGTTCAGACTCGATGATTTCCACAGTTTCGGAACACCGCTCGCAAAGGTCGGAGCGCATTACTTCTCGAGTAAATGAAAGGAGCAATCATGGCAAACAAGAAACTCATCGGCAACAAGTCAAGCGGTTACAACTACTCATACACCTCACTTGGTGATCTCGTCATGGAAGGCGTTGATCTACCACCAATGAGGATTGCAACCCTCACAGATGGAAACGGAGACCCTGTCATCATTGACGGACGTCCTGTCGAGTATATCGAGATGCAGAGAGAGGTCGGAACTGTTCAAGAATACGGAAAAATCGAAACATCTTCCGAGTGGGTCAGAGGCGCGAGAGTGGTCATCCCTTCTGGGACGAAGATGAACGAGGCACAGGCTTACGGTTCAGCAATCACCTACGCGAGAAGATATTCCGCACTCATGCTTCTCGGAATTGCCTGTGACGATGACAACAAGATCGAGGTTCACAGCAAGGAAGAGGCAAAGGCGCAGGAACTCGCGCAGATGGAGAAGGAACTCAACGAGCTTTACAAGAAGGCGGGCGGGAAGGCGTTCACCAATTGGCTGTCACAGTACGGCGGGCTGACATTCGAAAGTTATCCCAAACTCAAGGCAGAACTTTTGAAGCGAATCAACGATGCCAACGAGAAAGGAGAAAAGCATGAATCGAATTGAAATCATCGGGCGTCTGACAAGGGACGCGGAGCTTAAATCATCAACAAGCGGGATGTCCTATTATCGCAACGGCATCGCGGTCGATCGCAGAGGCAAGGACGCGGGAACGGACTTCTTCAACATCCTCGCATTCGGAAAGACAGCGGAATTTCTTGAGAAGTATTTCCGCAAGGGTTCGAAGGTCGGCATCTGCGGACATCTCCAGAGTGGGGAATACACCAAGCAGGACGGAACGAAAGTCACGACCGTGGAAATCGTCGTGGACGAGTGTGACTTCTGCGATACCAAGGCAGAATCAAGCGCACCTGCAAACCCTGCTCCAAAGGCGCAGGAACAGCCCAAGAAAGACTTCTTGGATGCAAAGGATATAGAAGACCTGCCGTTCGCTTAAACCGCAAGAAAGGAGCAAAAATGGCAAGAATAAGCAGATATGAAAACACGGTATTGTACGTCCTGCGCAGATATGCCCAAACAAGAGCCGACGACAAACTTCTCTACTATTGGGTACTCCGTGAGGAAGGTTTCCGAGTAGGCGTTTCTCTTGAGCATTTCCTGCTTTCCGATGAATTTCCGAACTATGACTCGATAACGAGAGTACGCAGGAAGTTGCAAGAGAAATATCCCGAACTCCGACCTGCAAAGAACGAGCAGGTGAGGCGTGACGAAGCGGAGAAGGATTTCAGAGCATACGCGAGAGGTGAGGAATGAACGAGGTTTATTTCATTGTAGACGGCAGAGTTCAGCCAAAACAGCGTCCGAGAGTGTACCGCAACAGGGTCACAGGACAGGCTCACGCGGTCACACCCAAGGAGACGAGAGCCTATGAGGAAAAGGTTCGGGGTGCGTACATCGAAGCGGTCGAGGGGCAGGACGTAAAGCTCGAAGGTGCGCTGTCGATGGTCGTCAACATCTATTGCCAGATTCCGAAATCAACTCCCAAGAAGACAAAAACGAGGATGATCTGCGGAGAGTTAAGACCCGCGACGCACACAGGAGACATTGACAATCTTTTCAAGGCGATTTCCGATGCGCTGAACGGTCTCGCATATGAGGATGACTCGCAGATTGTCGAAGGGGTCGTTCGGAAATTTTACTCCGAGACAGCAAGGGCAGAGGTCACGATCAGAGAGGTGGACGGATGAAGAGACAACATTACATGGTTTATCTGGGACGCGAGGAAAGACGCATCAAGGGAAGTTTTCACGGAGTCATAAAGATATACAAGACATGGAGCGGGATGGTTTTCGAGTTCAACACTCCCGAAAGTGCGCAGAAGGCGTTCAAGGTGTTCTGCAACAGCGGTTATGAGGTGGTGAGGCTGATATGACAAACGAATTTCTATTACAAGACAGGATTCAGAAGATTCGACAGATCATCCGCAAATATGGCGAGGAAAACTTTTATCTTGCGTTTTCTGGTGGAAAGGATTCGACCGTCCTGTCAGCCCTTCTCGACATGGCTATCCCAAACAACAAGATTCCGAGGGTGTACGCCAACACAGGCATTGAATACCGCCTAATCCTTGAATTTGTAGAGAGAGAGAGAGAGAGACCGCATCCGTGGGAGCTTGTAATCTTGAAGCCTGCAACACCAATTAAGCCCACACTTGAAGAGGTCGGATATCCTTTTAAATCGAAATACCACTCGAAGATAGTAGCAACATATCAGAACAGCGGAGATACCGAGTCAGTAAACGTATATTGCCGTCGTAAAGACCCACGTTCTGGCGTTATGAGACACTCCGAACACTTATGCCCGAAGATTCTTCTATATCAATTTACCGAGGATTTCAAAATCAAGATATCGTCAAAATGTTGTGACCGAATGAAAAAAGCTCCGCTTCACAAATGGCAAAAAGAAAACAACAAACCATACGCAATAATCGGAATCATGCCGAGCGAAGGCGGGGAAAGAGAATCGGCACAATGCCTTGCTTTTAAAGGCGAAAAACTTAAAGCGTTTCAGCCATTAGTACCTGTTTCAAAAGAATGGGAAGATTGGTTCATAGACACTTACAAAATAGATATATCCGACATCTATAAATCACCTTATAACTTCAAGCGGACTGGGTGTAAAGGTTGCCCATTTGCACTTCATATCCAAGAAGAACTTGACACTCTTGAAAAGTTCTTCCCTGCTGAACGCAAACAATGCGAGATCATTTGGAAACCTGTTTATGACGAATACAGAAGAATCGGGTATCGGTTAAGACCTTTGGACGAAGGACGACAAATGACAATAGATGAATTTTGAAAGGAGAAGAGTCAATGATTTATATTTGCGAAGTTCACAAGAAGATGAAGATTGAAGCATCAACAGAGGAAGAAGCGCTCGACGAGTTCATGCACCGTTTTGATCTCGGAGAAGAAGAGGTCGAGGTGACCTGCATCGGAGAGGGGGCGAATGCGTGATGGGAATGACAGGAAAGTGGCACTTCACCGATTATCCCAAGAGCGAGGACACCTGTCTGCTCGTAATGTGTGACGGTGAGTTCATCACGGCAGAATACGACGTGGAGCATCACAGATGGCTCGATATCGGCAGGGATAGAGAATGGTTCACAGGTGGCGTCGCGTGTTGGATTTACTGTTGCGACCTTGATGTTCCCGAGACAAGAAAGGAAATGCCACCAGAGAGGTGGACGAGATGAAACTAATCTGTGAGATTACACTCCCAGACAATGCAGACCTCAAGACAAAGCTCGATGCGATGGCAAAGGCGGGGTGTGACGAGTCCATGTGGCGAACGGTCATGTCCCGCGAGGGACTATCACGCAAGACCGACCTCGAGCATAAATGCGGAACGTGCAGATTCTTCAAGCCGTTCACAGGTGACAAGGCATATCTGACAAACTGCGGTGAATGTGCAAAGGGTCACGTTTGGGGAGCAAGGTCACGCAAGGCTTGCAAAGAATATGAAAGAGGGAAGTCATGCACATAATAACACAACACGTTCCTATATGCCCGAATTGCTCTGCGATGCTCTTTAAACGGCAACAGGCTTCAGACATCTTCTTCGTCTGCTCCGATTGCTTGCAGATATTCCGTCTGATCGGAACGGGCGAGGCAGAGATTGAACTGAAAGTGACGGACAAGGCAGGTGATGAAGATGAATGATAATTACGGCTTGATAGTGCATCCCGAGGACTTTGACGAGATAACCGAAAGGATGACAGATGCCGAGGCAGGATTCTTGTTCAAAAGCATGGTGAAAACATTCAAAGGGGAGAGCATCACACTCCCCGATGACAGATATTTAAGCCTTGCGGTCAGCAAGATATGCGGAAGAGTTAAGAGGGAGTGCGAGATATCCGAAAAGCGCAGTAATAGTGGAAAAAAAGGCGGTGCGCCTGTCGGAAATGATAACGCAAACAAGCAAAAAACAAGCAAAAAACAAGCAAAAGACAAGCAAAATTCAAGCAAAAAACAAGCAAAAACAAGCTCCAAATACCAAATACCAAATACCAATATACCAAATACCAATATAAAAAAGACATATGGTGAGTGTGCGAATGTTTATTTAACCGATGAGGAGTATTCGAAGATCAAGAACGACGGTCTCACAGGTCTGATTGAAGAACTCTCCCTCTACATCGCATCAAAGGGTGACAAGTACAAGTCCCACTACGCTGTTATCAAACAATGGGCGATGCGCAGGAAGAGAGAACAGGCAGAGAAGGAAAAGCCAAAATCGAATCAGTTCACCCAAGGGGTGATGAGCAGAGACATCGACTTCTCCGATCTGGAAAAGAAACTCATCAAGAATTGAGGTGACGACATGGTGATGACAGATGCAATGATTGAAGCCCAGAGCAAGGACAGGGAATACCATCAGAGAATCAACAAGCTGATGATATGCCGTGCAAACTACTCGAGCGGAGTCCCGAACGGAGTCGAGTTCGCGGAATGCCAAGATGAAAGCCTCAAGCCCTGTGACTCGTGTCCTGTTAGGCAGGAATGGAACAAGGTTCTTGAAGGGTACATGGAGCAGGGACTTGAAAAGAGCGAGGCGTCATGGCTGACACATCAGTTCTTCGACATACCGACCGCGTATATGTGCAACGGCAAGATGCGGGAATCCGAGAAGAAGTATTTCCCAAAGAGGTACGCGGAGACGGTGAAGCGGGAACAGAGACTCCTTGCAGGGGATGTTTGGGAGACAGAAGAAAAGGTTCGCAAACCCGAAGGGAAACAGATGAGCATATTTGACTATTTGCAGGAATGAGGTGACCAGATGAGTGACAACAATGAGAACGTAATTGAGTTCTTGAGGAATCAGCAGACCGCGACGGTGTGTTTTTGTCAGCCGAGCTATGTGAGCAGGGTGAAGGAACTCGCGGAGAAATTCCCCGAAGAGTGTCAGATCACGGCAGAGAACAATGACGGAAGTATCGTCGCACATATTCCGAGAGAATGGGTGAAGATAACCCCGAAAAGGCACATCGAAATGTCTGACGAAAGACGTGAGGAACTCCGTGAGCGAATGGCAAACTTCAGACGTGTCAAAAACTCAATAGTGAGTCCATAAAGTAAAGCCCAAATCCGTACAAAAATACATCAGACGATAAAATAATCGACTAAAACGAAAACCGACCGATTTGGGGCAAAATACGCAAGCAGAAAGGGGAATGAAGAATATGAACTACGAGAAGATGTTCAATGACGTGATCGAGACGCTTTCCGAAGCCTTGGAAGAATTGCAGACCCAATACGAGAACATCGAGGGGAAACTCAACGAAGTGGTCAAGGGTGGTGAGCTTGATGAGCAGATATATCACCTTCGAGAACTCGCAACCTGCTTCGGAAAGATGAAGATGCTGAACGACATCCGCTGTCTGATGACGGAGATGAAGGGAGAGGGCAATGACAACTGTTGAGATATTAAAAGAAATGGCTTTCACAGCGACCGAGACACAGCGTAGAGCATTGGAAGATGCAATATCGGCTGTATCCGCAAAGGGAGATTTAATCAGCAGACAAAAGGTTCTTAACACGCTTGACTTTGTAGACAAGGCTTGCATAGGCGAGGAAAGAACAGTTGAGAAGTACAAGGAACTGTTGACGGAATGTATCAAGGTGTTGCCGAGTGGTTCGGAAAATCCACAGCCGAAGATGGGGCAATGGATATTTGATGAGACACTTGATAGGCACTATTACTGTTCAGAATGTAAGTCTATGGGTGTTGATTATTGGGATTATTGTCCTTATTGTGGAGCAGATATGAGAGGTGAGAACACATGAGAATACATAACGACCCATCAAAGTTTGGACGCATCCCAGACCCACCCGAACCACCTTCTGATGAATGGTTTGAGGAACACTGTCCCCGATGCAAGTACAACCATGAGTACGAGGAAAATGGTAAATGGTATTCAGAGTGCACACAAGGTGGATGCACAGGGTTTGAAGAGATAGACGAGCTTTGTGCAGAGTGCGAGTGCAGATACGATTGTTTGGGTATCAACTACATGAGCAAGTATCAATGCGAGAAGAAACGAGGGTGGCAATGATGGTTAAGAAAGATGCGAAACAATATCTTCTCCAGAGCATAAGAATCCGCGAGAATCTGTTTTATATCAAGCAGAGAATTGAAAAGCTCGAAGCCGATCTGGGATATCATCCACTCCAACTTGATGACAGCGGAGCGAGTAAAGCATCGGGAGACAGCGACAAGGTCGGAGAGAAGCTCGCGGAGATTGCTGACCTCGAGAGAGAATGGTTTGCAAAGAGAATAGAACTCGAGAGGAAGAATGAAGAGATTCGAAAGTTTATCGAGATCATAGACAATCCGACATATAGAGCGGTGCTATCGTATCGCTACATTCAAGAGAATCCGAGATTCCCGACAAGGCTCAATTCATGGGTCACGGTTGCATTTAAGGTCGGGCTTGCCAATGAGGACACCGCGAGGATTACTCACAACAGGGCTTTGAGGATTCTTGAAAAAAATATGTGAGGTGTTCGGTTTTGTTCGGTTTATATGTGATAATGTGGTATCGGTGAATTTGACGAAGATCATTGACTACACTCTTTTCAACAGGGGGACGGCTTCAAGCGAGGTCGTCCTTTTGCGTTTCTTATGAGTCAAGGAGAACAGGCACAATTCTATAAGACAAAGGCGTGGCAGAATTGCCGTGATGCGTACTTCCGAAAGGTTGGGGGTCTTTGTGAGAAATGCAAGGCAAAGGGTTTGATTGTCCCTGCGGAGATAATCCATCACAAGGTGCATCTGAACGCGGTCAACATCAAAGACCCGACCGTCACGCTGAACCCAGACAACCTCGAGGCGTTGTGTCGGAACTGTCACGGTGAAGTACACGGACGTCAGAAGAGGTACAAGGTCTTGGACGATGGGAGCATAGCCCCCTATGTGTAATTTTTTGGACACAGCACGTAGAC
>Ga0247608_10001949_pt1 | contig 27228 bp, 31 predicted proteins | sample 176DNAGHGlowgp2_FD_193490 | JGI IMG/M metagenome (GOLD analysis project Ga0247608, IMG submission 193490) | Sheep rumen microbial communities from Palmerston North, Manawatu-Wanganui, New Zealand - 1766 DNA GHGlow gp2 | ecosystem: Host-associated > Mammals > Digestive system > Stomach > Rumen ... | reverse complement strand
CACGTAGTTAGCCGGAGCTTATTCTACAGGTACTGTCCTTTTTCTTCCCTGTCTAAAGCAGTTTACAATCCGAAAACCTTCTTCCTGCACGCGGCGTCACTGCGTCAGAGTTTCCTCCATTGCGCAAAATTCCCGACTGCTGCCTCCCGTAGGAGTCTGGGCCGTATCTCAGTCCCAATGTGGCCGTTGAACCTCTCAGTCCGGCTACTGATCGTCGCCTTGGTAGGCCGTTACCCCACCAACTAGCTAATCAGCCGTAAGCCCATCTATTAGCGGATTGCTCCTTTCCCACTGCAACCATGTGGTTACTATGGCATATGCGGTATTAGCAGTCATTTCTAACTGTTGTTCCCCTCTAATAGGCAGGTTGCTTACGTATTACTCACCAGTCCGCCACTAAAGCCATTGTTATAAATCTTCATCATGTCCCTTTGAACAAGTTCTCCGTTCTCTTCAAAATCAATATAACGACTTCCGTTCGACTTGCATGTCTTATGTGCGCCGCCAGCGTTTATCCTGAGCCAGGATCAAACTCTCTTGTTAAAAACAGTGTCTCGCAATAAACTTCGTACTACTTCGTCAATGCTCCTCGAGGTACAAGGAGTACATCTTCGTCACATTTCCTTGTATTACTCGTTTCTTGTGAGCCACATTAATAATAAATAGTTATACAACTATTTATTTAATTACAAATTGTTTAATCTGGTCTCTTAATAAATACTTATTAAGCACCTTTAAAAATTTACTTTTTGGTACTGTGTTTTAGGTTAAAAACACATACCGTTTGGTTTCATCTCTAAAGAATTTATTGTTTACTTTTCAATGTACTTTTATAATTATGTTCACCTGCTCGCAAGTGACATTTTTTATTATACTATGACAATTTGGATTTGTCAATACCTTTTTAAAAAAATTTTTAAAATATTTTTTAAGTGTTTTTTGGCACAAAAAAATTAGTAATTTAGGTCTCTATTTTATTATATGTTATCGCTTGTTTTTTAATTACTAATTTAATAAAATATTTATTTTTTCTAATCGGTACTTTTTTATAATACCACCTTTGTCGAATTTTGTCAACCATTTTTCAAAAAATTTTTCAACTTTTTTTATGTAAAATTGCAGAAGCTTGAAATTCAAGCGTTTTCAAGCTTCTTTTTTTAAGAATTCATTATTAAACTCTCGTATTTTATATTATTATATAGAAATCTTTATATATAATATAGTTGCTTTTTTCAACTTTCTATGCTTCTGGTTCAACTAATCCATAGTTCTTTCCGTCTTTTAATCTGTAGATAACATTTACTTTATTTGTTTCTACATTTATAAAGGCTAAGAAATTATGTGTTGGATAGTCTTGTAATTTGAACATTGCATCTTCTGGGGTTAATGGTTTTATTTCATAATAAGAAGATTTAAGAATTTCGTTTGTTATTTCTCTTTCTTCTTTTACTTCTGAGTTTAGTTCTTTTATAGAACCTTCTCTCATCATTTTTTCTTTTTGAGTTTTTGTTTTTCTAATTTGCCCTTCTAATATATCTATAACTTTATCTATAGAAGCATATAAATCTTTTTCTTCTGCTTCTGCTCTATACTTATCACCATTTGCATTTACCATTACTTCTGCAATTTGTTCATTTTTTTCTGTTTTTACAGTTACCTCTGCTGATGCATCTTCAAAATATTTGTCTATTCTTTCTAATTTTCTTTCGATATAGTCATTAATTGCATCTGTTACTTTTAATTCCTTTCCTACTACTTGAATTTTCATATAAATTCCTCCTTTAAAGTCTTATTTGGAACATTTTCACCAGAATTGTCTATCATATTTTGTTTTACATATAATTCTAAAATGTTCCTCTTTGTTCTCTTATTATATATGTAATTTTTAATTTTTGCAAGAGTTTTTATATAAAATTTATAGATTAACTTCTTTTCTATGTATAATCTTTCCCTTAGAATTTTAGCAATATATTAACTATTCTTCTTCCTCTGCTTCTTTTTTATATTTTTCCAATATTTGTTTATTATTTTTAATTTTATTTTCTAAATCTGCAATTTGTTCATCATATAAACTTAAAATCTTTTTTTCATCTTCTTTAGATAATTCATCTTCTGTTATTTCTTTGTTTCTCAATTGTGCTTGTAATCTTAAAATTCTTTCTTTTTCTACATCTCTTATATTTATTCTATCTTTAAAATCATCTTTTTCATTTATACATTCTGTATTTTTTTGTACTAAATTGTTCCTTCCAAAATGTTTTCGAAAAAATACTCTTATTTTATATAAAAATGTATCTGTTTTTAATATTTCATTTTTCATTTGCCTTATTCCTTCCTATATTCTTTTTATTCTTAAAGTTGATCTTGTTTTTTGTATTTTATCTTTTATTTCTTCGTTTTCTGCTTTTAGTCTTTGATACATATCTTCTTTTTCTTGTATCTGTGTTTTTGCTGTTTCAGGTTCATTCTTTATTTTCAACCTTACGTATTCATATATTGCATCTGTTACTAATTTGCTATATAATAGTTTATGTCCTCTTTCTTTTAACATTTCTATACATTTGTCTACATCTTCTTCTGTAGGTTTAACCCTTTTTCCATCTATAATCAAAGTAGTTTCTCTTAAATATTTCCATTTATAAAATTTGAATTTTTTTTGTCGATATTCTCCCTTTTTTCTATATAAACCTCTTATAATTTCTGCACTCATTCTATTTCTTTTCGCTAATTCTATTAATGTATCCAATGTTGTCTCTTCTTTTGAAGTTAAAATAAATTCTTCAATTGTCATCTCTCCACTAGCTACTTTTTCTGCTTTATCTAATAATCCTAAATAGTTTTTTCTTCTTTGTTTTTTGCCCTCTTCTGCTTCTTCTTTCGTCATTCCGTTTCTATTAATTCCATTTTTAAATCCATCTCTATCATATCCTTGTCTATCATACCCATCTTCATCATATCCGTCCCTATCATACCCCTTTTTATCATATCCATCTGGATTATATTTGTCATTTGTTTCATGATGAATACCTCTTCTATCAAAACCATTTATATCATAGCCTTCTCTGTTATATCCATCCTTATCATATCCATTTTCATCATATATTTCATTTGTTACTTTATGTATCCCTTTTCTGTTGAACCCTTGTCTATCGTATCCATCTTTATTATATCCTCTTTTATCATATCCTTCTTGATCATATATTTCATTTGTTACTTTATGTATTCCGCTTCTATCAAATCCTTTTTCGTCATATCCATCTCTATCATATCCCCACATGTCATATATATCATTTGTGTGTTTATTTATCCCGTTTCTATCAAATTTTTTTTCGTCATATCCTTCTCTATCATATCCTTGTATGTCATATCCATACCTGTCATATCCATCTGGACCATATTTGCCATTGGTTTCATAATGAATCCCATATTTATCAAAACCATATCTATTATATCCTTCTATATTATATCCATACCTGTCATATCCCTCTCTATTATATCCTTCTTGATTATACCCTTCATTGTCAAATCCATCTGGACTATATTTACTATTTGTTTGCCTATGTATTCCTTTTCTATTAAATCCTCTCTCATTATACCCTTCTTTGTTATACCCCTCTGTATCATATACATCATTTGTGTCCTTATGTATTCCTCTTCTGTCAAATCCTCTCCTATCGTCTCCATTTCTATCATATCCATTTTTATCATATCCGCTTCTGTCATAAATGCTATTTGTATATTTGTTTATTCCTCTTCTATTAAAACCATTTATATCATATCCATTTTCATCATATATGTCATTTGTTTTCTTATGTATCCCTTTTGAATTAAATCCTTTTCTATCATACCCATCTTTATCATATCCGTCTCTATCATACCCACCTATATCGTATCCATCTCTATTATATCCGTCTTCTATTATATCCTTGCCAATCATATCCATCTCTATCATATCCATCTCTATTATATCCTTGCCAATCATATCCATATTCATTATATCCGTCTCTATCATATCCATATTTATCAAAACCTTTTAAATTATATTTATCACCAGTATCTCTATGTATTCCTTTTTCATTAAATCCATCTTTATCATACATAATATCCATAATATACTCCTCCCAATTTTATTATATATAAACACTTTATATTTACATTATACTATGAAATACAACATTTTGCAATAAAAAAAAACACATAAAAAATCAAGAGAACCTCATAAAATATTACATAATTATAATATTTTAATAAATTCCCTTGTTAAAATAAACTATTAAATATAATCTAAATTATATCTCACTCAAACAAACTCATTATCTCATCTTTGCTTAATTTATTAACAAATGAAGTCTTTGTATCTAGCATATTATCAATAAGTTCTGCCTTTTTGTTTTGAAGTTCATAGATTTTTTCTTCTATAGAATTAGAAGTAATTAGTTTGTAAACTTGAACATTATTTTTTTGTCCTATTCTATAAGCTCGGTCTGTTGCTTGATTTTCTGCAGATTGATTCCACCATGGGTCATAGTGTATTACCATATCTGCTCCTGTAAGGTTAAGGCCTGTTCCTCCGGCTTTAAGTGATATTAAAAATATTTTTACATCTGGATTAGAATTGAACTCATCAACCAATTTTATTCTTTCATCTACTTTTGTACTTCCTGTAAGCTTAAAATATTTTATATTTTTAGAGTTTAGCTCTTTTTCTATTATTTCAAACATTGATGTGTAGCCTGAAAACAATAGTATCTTATGTCCCGCTTCTATAGCATCCGAAATTATTTCTACACATTGATTTAACTTGCTACTTTCATCTTTGTAGTCTTTTATAAACAAACTTGGATGACAACATATTTGCCTTAATCTTGTAAGTGTTGATAAAATTTTAAACTGGCTCTTTTCAAATCCGTTTAATTTTATCTCATCTGCAACTTCTTGTTTTGCTTGTGCCAAATAAGACATATATACTGCTTCTTGCTCATCTGACATTTGATTATTAAGTACTGTTATTGTTTTTTCTGGCAATTCTGTTAATACATCTTTTTTGTTTCTTCTTAATATAAATGGAGCTATTAACATTTTTAGCCTATTCATCGCTCTTTCGTCATTTTCTTTTACAATTGGAACTTCATATAAGCTTTTGAATTTTTTGTATCCAAATAAATATCCCGGCATTACAAAATCAAATATTGACCATAATTCTGCCAAAGAGTTTTCTATCGGAGTTCCTGTTAATGCAAATCTTGTTTCACCATTTAGTTCTTTTATGGCTTTTGCATTTTGTGTTGTGCTATTTTTCATATATTGTGCTTCATCTGCAATTATGTATTTAAAATTGTAATTTAGTTCTTTATATACTTCTATATCTCTTTTTAGTAAATCATAAGATGTTATAATTAAATCATAATTTGGCATATTTTCTTTTTGACCCCTAAAGTTAAATTCCTTCGATACTTGTGGTTGCAAAGCAACCTGCACATATGGCGAAGCCACTTTTCTTATAAGTTGCTCTCTTTCTCTTGCATTTCCTTTTATTACACAAGGCCTTAAATTTGGTGCAAATTTATTTACCTCACTTAACCAGTTTAAAGTAAGAGAACTTGGACAAATTACAATTGAAGCTTTAGAATTCAAATTATCTGCATTCGAGTCGCAATTAACTTCGCAATTTTTAGTATTCTCTTTATATTCTAAAAGTATAGAAATCACCTGCAAAGTTTTTCCAAGTCCCATGTCATCTGCAAGTATTCCACCAAAATGATATGAATCAAGAACTTTAAGCCACTTAAATCCTGTTTTTTGGTAATCTCTAAGAACATTTTCCATCTCTTTAGGAATTGCTATTTCATCATTTATATTGTCTTTTTCTAGGTCATTTACAATTTTTTGAAATTCATTACTTTTAGAAGCATTAACAGATTGTTCTCTTTTTAATAATTCATTTAAGTATAAACTTCTGTTTATAGGAAGTTTTACCGTTTCTTTTTCTAGGTCTTTGTAATCCAAATCCATTCCTGTAACTAATTTATCTAAAAACTCTATGTCTTCATTTTCTTCTAAATTCAAAAAACTTCCATCTTTTAGCCTGTAATATTTTTTCTTTAGCTGATATTTTTGCATAACATCTTTTATTTCATCAACATTTATATTTAATTTTTTAAAATCTATCGAAAGTAGGTTGTTTTCTACCTTTACCCCTATTGTTCCTAATTTAGGTTTTCTTATTTCTTTAGACTTAAAATTATCTGTCGCTAGTACCTCAAACTTTTGCATATATATTTCAATATCTCTTGCTAAAAAATTATATATTTTATCATCTTCTGGTAAAATAAACCTTAAATTTTGTGTATCTACCATAAATCCTGTTTTTCTTATAATATTCAAGCTTTTATTTTCCGATAAAAAATTTCTAGCATTTTTTATATTTATATTTTTTTCTAATGGATTAAACTCTTCATTTCCATAGCAAAACTTAACATCTGCAATAACATAGTCATTTTGGTCAAAATCTAAATAAACTTTTACTCCAAGATTTTTTGGTTTATATTCTTCTATTTCTTCTTCAGCAATATCTTTTAGTTTAATACAATTTCCAACCTTTGGCATTATAACAGAATATAGGTCTTTTAAATCTTCCTTACTTAGCTCCAACTCTGTTATATATGATTGTTTAAAAATTCTCACTAATCTTATTACTGTATTTTCAAATTTCTTGCTACATCTATATAATCTTAAGCCTTCTATTACATAGGTATATTTTTTCCCATTAAATATTTGTATTGAAAAAATCTCTTTATTTGGCTTAATTGTATATGTTCCATCTTTTGCTCTACTTAGCTCAAATGTAATATTTGGGTCTTCTTCAATTAATTGAATTTCCTTTGAAGTTCTATCTACATCTGTTAAAACTCTTTTATTTTTTAGTACATCGAATGCTTCATCTATCGAACTTTCTCCTAATGTTATTCTAGTATTGTTTAAAGTATTTCCATAATAGGTATATTTGTTTCCGTTTTCTGCATATTTAAGCATTTCCGAATATCTTAAAACAAAATCTAAAAGTGGTCTACTTTTTTCTGTAAAATTTTCTCTAGTATGCACAAATTCCAATTTATCTCCATATTTATAAAATTCATTTCTTGCCATTCTTGTATAAAATTCTGATAAATCTTTTATTTTGTACATTCTTTTGTTTCCTATCTTTATTTCTAATTTTAGTTTTGAATCAAATCTGTCAAAGATAAGTCTTGGCTCTATTTTTATTTTTTTATCTTCTGGTAGTTGTTCTAGTTCTTCACTATTTATTTCTTGCAATTCTTCATTATATAAATCTGTAACTATTTTTCTAAAATTTGCAAATCTATTGATGTTGTGTTTTAACTTTTGAGGCTCATCAAATTTATCCCAATATTTTGTCTGAGTAAATTTGATTAATGTTGCTGCTATATGCTTACATGCAGCATATCTGTTATAGTAATCTTGGCATTCACACTCTGCAACTTCTAACTCTCCACCTTCAACCTTTATTGTTGTAGTATAATTATCGTAATTTCCTTCAACATTTGCAGAAACTTCGAAGTGATTTGGATCTTCGTAATTTACTTTTTTTATTTCTACTTTATTTTGTTTAACAATTCTTTTTGCTCTAGTAAGTCTTTCCTCACCAACATCATTATATATTTCTTGTGCTAATTTATCATTTACTTGCATTTGCAACTACCCCTTTATTTCTTTTTTGCCTTAAAAGATATTTTACCAAAAAAAAGCAAAAAAAGCAAGCGGTATCTTGCTTTTTACTCTTTATAATATATCGATTTTGCCACAACATCCATTTGCGCCACATTCATAGACGTCCAATTTTCTATTTCTCTTATTGCTTTTTGTTTAAAATCTTTTAAAGTTTCTACAACATTACAACCATACACTACTTCAACTTCCATATAAATTACTGCACCTTCATCAGAATTTGTAACTCGAATTTTTAATACTCTATTAATTTCTTCTAATTTATTTGCAAGATATTCAGCCAGTTGTTTAAAAACATTGTCTGAAATTGTAAAATTCCCCATATAGCTAAATGTTGGTCTTATTATGGATTTTTCAGAAATATATGGTTTTTCGCCATTTCCTCTAGATTTAAATATTTGTAACGGGTCTAAAAGATATCCTGAAAAATCTTTTTTTATTTCAAATGTTGGTACAGGAATTACATGTTTTCCTTCTGTAACCCTTATCCTTCTCGCGGTTTCCATTTCTTGTTCAGTCGCTACGTCTGTTATATATATGGTTTTAGAGATTTTAGGGAGTTTTAAATTTTCTGCTATTTTCTCTACCATTCCATCAGAAGTTCCAAGAAGTAGTATATTTTCTGCTTTATACTTTTTTAATGCTTTTTGTATTTCTTTTGATTGTTCTTCTTGTATAAATAAGGCTTTTTTTACAGTTTCAATTTTTGTTGCAGCCTTTTTTGCAGAATTCCCAGCAATTACTTCATTATCTTTAATTAATAATCCATCATCTATTATAAAATGAATATCATTCTCTGCTGCAACCATTTGCGCCCTGTAACTTTTCCCAGTTCCAGAAGGTCCAACAAATGCAAATACTTTTATTTCTTTTATCATAAAATCATTCCTTTAACTAAAAAAGAACAAATCGGAACAAATAAAACATAAATTATTCAGATTGTCAGCACTTTAATGTAACTTAAAAACTTTGATTATTAAAATGTTCCGTAAATTTGTTCTAGTGCGAAATTTACATAGTAAATTTCTGCACATCAGCTTACTTTTATATAACAGAAAAGTCAACATGACTTTTTTGTTATATAAAAGTACCAAAAGGCTTTATCCCATTGGTACATATTTTTAAGCTATTTCTTTTATTTTTATATCTCTAACATGTTCAATCTTTTCCCATTTTGTATCTCTTTTGAATAAACATTTAAAGTTAATTAGCAGCCAAGAACCTAAAAATAGTGGATAATATATAAACCATTTAGCCATTGGTTTTATTGGCTTTTTCTCTAGATACATCGTAAATATTGCTGTTGCAATTGGGAAGAATAATGTTGGAACAATATATCTTACTATATTTTCTATTAATTCTAATGTTGTCATTCCATCTGCTAAATAAAATACAAAGTTTGAAAGTAATAATAAGATTGTAGCTACAAATAGCGGAATACTTCCAATTATATATAAAAGTCCATCTAAATTCATTAATGTTTTGTGTTCTTTTACAGCTAATGCTAAATCTTTTGTGTAAACTTTCATACATTGAATATGTCCTACTGTCCATCTACTTCTTTGTGACCATGATGCTTTAAATGAAACTGGTTGTTCATCATAAACTATTGCATCTGTTGCCCATCCAAGCCTTCTACCTTTTATTATTCTTTTTAAAGAAAACTCTATATCTTCTGTAAGTGTTACTGTATCCCAACCTGTATCTTTGATTAAATCAAATTTAACCATAAATCCTGTGCCATTAAGAAGAGGTGATAATCCTATATTGTATCTTGCTAAATGATAAAATCTGTGCATTGTCCAATAAAATAGTGCATATCCTGCTGTTACCCAGCTATCTGTAGGATTTTTGATATCTCTATACCCTTGAACTACTTCTTCTCCTTGGCATAATTTTTTATTCATATTTTTTGTAAAATTCTTATCAACTATATTGTCTGCGTCAAATACGAAGAATGCATCATAATTTGCATTTTCTCTAATTTTTTGTTGTAAAAACCAATTTAATGCATATCCTTTTGTTTTGTGTTCTTCATCAAATCTTTCAAAAACAATTGCTCCATGTTCTCTAGCAATTTTTGCAGTATTATCTGTGCAATTATCTGCAATTACATATATATCTAATAAATCTTTATCATAATCTTGATTCATTAAACTATCAACTAAATTTGCAATTACTGCTTCCTCATTATGTGCAGGTAATATTGCCATAAATTTGTGTTTTTTATTTATCTTTAATGGCCCATCTTTAAATTTTATAAGTGAAAATAAACTTATTCCAAAATTATAAATCCAAAATATTGTTATTATATATACTAGTGCTTGCCTTAATATATATACATATTCCATATTTCTCTTCCTCTCTTATATTATTTATATTTACTCACTTTTTTTATTATACTATATTTTTGTAAAATTTGCAACTTTTTTCCAATTTTTTTTAGACAACTTAGTTCAAAAATTTATCTTAATTAAATATAAGTATTTTGAGAAATAATCTTATTTAACTAAATAGCTTAATAATTCTTAGTAATTTTACAAGTGAATCTAAAAGTTTAATTTTTTAGGGTGCTTGTAAAATTACTTAGATTTTTTAGTGTTAAATGAAAGTTAGCTAAGATTATTCGAAAAATACTTATATTTTAATTAATTCTAGTCATTTGTAATATAGTAAACATTGCATGCATTCATTCTTTTTAAAAATTTTACATTTCTTAAATTAAGTGTATTACATAGTGGCTCAAGCACTTTTTCATTCCCTTCATCTTTATTTATAAAAACAATAATTCCTTTTGAAGTATCTTTTTCTTCAAAAACTCCTTTAATATTTTCGACCGAATACTCTAAATCTTTTGCTATATATGAATTGTCTATTTTTGAAAAAAGCAAAATATCGTCTAAAAATCTGTTGTTTTCAGAATAAAACACATAAAGAGTTGGAACGTTTAGTTCATTTGATAACTTTTCTACAATTTCTGCCTTATCGCTAAACATTACTTCTGGCTCTATTTTAAATATTGCCGGTGATATCATTATTGATATAATCACAACAGATAAAAATATATTTGTTATTTTCTCTGAAAAAATATTTTTTAAAAGTATGTATGCAAAATAAATTCCTATTATAAAAATCAAACTACATATTGGCATTATATATCTTAGTTCTATCCATGGTGAAGCAACTGCAACTAATAGAAAATAAAAAATTGTTGGTGGAATTATTATTTGCATATATTTATTACACTCCATTTTACTTTTTTTTATTTTCAAATAGATATATCCACATATTTCTAATACTAAAATACCAATACCAATTCCATTAAAACAGAATCTATTCACTTTTGCTAAATAATTTTTAATATTCTCCAAAAACATTGATATATCTTTAAATTTGTCTATAACACCTTGTCCTCTATATCCAAAGAACATGTGAACTATGGAAAACGGAAATATTAAAAGTGAAATTACAGCAGAAATAGCCATTGTTAAAGTGTAAAATCCAAATATTTTCCATTCTCTTTTTCTTATATATCTAATGGCAAATATAATATACATCATAGCTAGATAAAACAAATAATAGTAATGTGTTAATGAACCAATAGTTGCAGATATACCTATAAAAATAAGAAGCTTTGGATTTATTTCTTTGCTTTCTAGTAGCTTCATATGTAAATATGTTGTAAGCATTATATTCAATGTTGAAAGTGCATACATTCTTACATATATAACATTAGTTAATGAAGCCATCGTTATAGCTGTTACAAAAGTTAAAATAATCGATTTTTCTTTTGATTTTTCTTCATTGCTTAATATTTTTTGTAAAATTAAATATGTTAATATTGTTATAAATATAAAAATTATAATATTTAAAACTACTCCTGGCCATTTTGAATATCCGTTTTTAGAAAATCCCATTGCTATTCTTAAAAATAGATAATATAGTGGTGGATGTACATCATTTTTTTGATTTTCATATACTTGTGAGAATTTACCTTTTTCGTTTTCTTGTACAGATATGTAATCTTCATAATAGTCTTTGCTGTGCCATGTGTTATAAAAATCTTCATTATCCTGAATTTCTACTCTATCGAAGCTAGCAAGTCCCATAGAATATGCTTCGTCCATATGTATGTAAGATTTTTTCATTCCTACAAAAATATATATTAGTGTTTGTAGTATTAGTATTGTTGATATTACTGTTATTTCTATTTTTTTGTTTTTCATTATTAAACTCATTCCTTTCAGTATAGTACAAATCGAAACGCTTAAAATATAACTTGTTTGGATTGTCCGCCTTTGTACTTAAATAAATTTGATTAACACATCATTATTTAAATATATTTGATATTATATTATCATTTATTTCTTATTTTTACAATATTATTTTAAACGAATTAAAAATCCTATTTTAATTATAGGTTATAATTAATATTTTTCTAGTTAATTTTATTATTCAGTTTAAGTTATTAATATTATTAAAATTATTTTCACGATAAGCACAAAAAAATTTAATAAGCTATCAAATTTAGTCACAATCAAATTTTAGCATATTATTAATCTTTTTTATTATCAATCTCTTAAATTTTCAAATTCAAGCGTTTAAATTAGTTGTATGTTTAAAATAAATTATAGTTTCATACATCATTTTTACTTTCGGGTGGTCTTATCATGAAACTGTTTAAATAAAATATATTTTACTTTTAAAAAAATTATCTAAATAATATTATTTAATAAAATATATTTTAAATCACGAATTGTTACTACTAATTTCCAAACAAAAAACTGGTAGAAATTAAAATTCTACTCAGCTTTTCTTTTTACTCATTATCATAACTAGAGCACATAGATTCATCAGGGTTTTGAGTACTTACTCCTTCAACAGGTGTTACTATTATAGACTCTAGTTTACATTTTTGTGTTTGACTATTGTTGTACTTACAACTTGATACTGTACAATTTATTTTTTGATCTTTTTCCATTTGGCATTCCTCCTTATGTTATTATGACCAAATTGTAAATTTCTATTCATCTCTTTCTTTGCTGTCCGGTTTTAGTTTTCTTCTATCTAATTTTCTTTTGTTCTATTTGGACCTATAATTGATTTTATATTTTTTATCGGATTAAACTTTACATTCATAAGATTTATCTATTCTAATTACATACCGTATCTTCTGCAACATCTGGTTCTAACATAAATGTTCCTATTCCTAAACTTGGCATTTTACTAACATTATTTAAAATTTTTATTTTCCTTCTTATTAAATTTTGTTTCATCTAATGTCTTGATTACTCTTGCTGGATTACCAACTACAACGCTATAGTTTGGAACATCATGTGTTACAACTGATGCTGCTCCAACTATTGCATGTTTTCCAATACATATACCTGGCATTATTGTTGCTCCTGCTCCAATCCAAGCTCCTTGAATAGGTGCATTTACAATACTATTTTCGCCCAAATTATCTTCAAATACTTCTTTTAAAGCTTTAAAATATTCTTCTGTATAAGGCATTGTTTGATTTAATTTAAAAACTTTTTGCATAAGTGCTTTGCCTTTTTCAAATTCTTCTGGATGTGGTATTCGAACATCTACAATTTCTTCTTTACAATCCATATTATTTCCTCCAATCCTTAATTTAAGTATTATTCTATATTAATAATTGCTAATTATCAACCAATTTTTAGCATAATATATGTATTATGCCACACTTTTTGCAAAAATGTGTAAAAAATGAATAAGCCTATTAGCCTACTCATTTTTATAATTTGATTTTATCGTAATACTAAAATATTATATCCCCATACTGCATTCATTACATCAACACTTTCATCTTCATTATATAATGTTTAAAATAATATTAAATCTTTATAATTTATAATAAAATTTTAAAGCAAACCATATTTTCATCATTTATATAAGCATTTAATTTTCCTTTATGAATCTCTACAATTGATTTTGCAATAGAGAGTCCAATTCCATATCCTTCTTTTTCCTTATTTCTAGATTTATCATCCCTATAGAATCTATCAAAAACTCTATTTATATTAATATTTTTAGAGTCTTCACATGTATTGCATATCTCAATTTTAGTTTTCTTTCCTTGTTCTTTTACATCGATTTTTATTGTTCCATATTCAGGAGTATATTTAATTGCATTATCTATTAAAATAACTATAACCTGTTTTATCATGTTAATATCTGCATTTATCATAATGTTTTTACTGTAATCAAATTCTATTGTTTTATCCTGTAATAATGATTTAAAATCTTTAATCTGCTCATTTATTACATCTGTTATAGAAAAATCTGATGCTTCTATTTTTGTTTTGCCTTCTTCAACTTTTGCTAAATTTAGTAAACTTTTTATCAATGTGTTTAATCTGTTTGTTTGACTTTTTATGCTTTGCAGCCATTCGTTTTCTTCACCTACCGCCATTTCTAAAACATCTATGTCCGCTGTTATAACTGCAAGTGGAGTTTTTAATTCATGGCTTGCATTTGTAATAAATTGTTTTTGCTTTTCTATGTTTTCTATTATTGGTTTCAATATCTTTTTTGATGTTAAAGAAACTATAAATAGTATAACAATCCATACACTTACTATAAATATTATAGATCTATGAATTGTGTGTTCCAAACTTCTCAGTTGCATAGTGCAATCTAAAAATATTATTAACTTATTATCATCTTTTTGTATTACTTTGTACTTAAAGTTGTTATAATATCCTGAATTATCTTCTATTTTTTCAATAATACTCTCTACATCTTCGTATGTTACCATAGCAATATTTTTCAAATTAGTATTAACAATTTTTCCACTCTCATTTATTTCTACAGTAAAAAATCTTGTAGAAAATTGTGTTTCTTTAGTTATATAATTGGAATCCTCATCTGAAGTTTCCTTATATTCTGGAATTTTACCCTCATTTTTTGATATCAGCCTTAATATTGCATCAGTTTGTCCGTCTATTGTTCTATAATTCTCTGCAATGATTATTCCAAACACACTTCCTGAAATTATTATTGTAGAAAGCATTGTAATTATTATAAATTTAATTTGTAAATTTCTTATCATACTTTCCTCTCCAATTTATATCCATTTTCATTACTAATAATAACATTTGCATCTAATGCTGTAAATTTATTTTGTAAATATGATATATACATTGGTATTCCACTAGATGCTTTTTTTTCAGAATTCCATATAATTCTTTCCAATTCATTTGCAGAAATTATTTTTTGCTGATTATTAACTAGTATTTCCAATATATCACATTCTTTACTATTTAGGTGAAATACCGCTTTACTACTTGATAGTTCTGATGCTCCTTTATCAAAAAATATATTCCCTATATTATATTTATGTCTTTTTTCATTGTCTGATCTTATCAATGCTCTTATTCTTGCTAATAACTCTTTTTTATCAAAAGGTTTTGTCAAATAGTCATTTGCACCTGCATCTAATCCTTCAACTTTATCATCAATTTGTGATTTGGCTGTTAGCAATATAACAGGTGTATGTATTCCCATTTTCCTCATTTCTTTTAATGCATCTATCCCGTCCATTACAGGCATCATAATATCCATAATAATAGTATCAAAAACTTTTTCTTTTACAAAATTTATCGCCTCTTTGCCATTGTATGCAACTTCTACATCATAATTGCTGTAATTTAAAATTGCTTTTACTGCTTTAGCAAGTTCTCTTTCATCTTCAGCAAGTAATATTTTTTCTTTCATTTACTAATCCTCCTCATTATTTATCATATCTCTAATTGTTTGCATATTAATATCGGTTGTTGCTATCTCATCAGCGCATCGCTTTAATTCTTGCATAATAAATTCTTGATTCTTCACCTTTTTCTTATATTTCATTTGATGTTCTAAATTTGACCAAAAATCCATAGCAATTGTCCTAATTTGAATTTCTACATACACAGGATTTATCTCACCTGCTAAATCTAATGAAAGTTCAAATATAATATGATAACTTCTGTAACCATTTGGTTTAGGATTTTTTATATAATCTTTTTCTTTAATTACCTTTAAATCATTATACTTTTTAAGCATATCCACTACAGTATATACATCATCAATATATGCACATATAATCCTCATCCCTGCTGCATCATAAACTTTTGTTAAAGCATTTTCTAAAGTAACTTGTAATTCTTTTCTTTTTAATTTTTCCTTCATACTCTCTTCAGATTTTATCCTTGATGTTATATATTCTATTGGGTCTCTTTTGTCTTTTGCTTTTTTATATTTTCTTATAATATTTAATTTGCTTGTTATATCCTCTATTGCTCCTTCTAACAAGATTATTGAATCTTTATAAAAATTTTCTTCCACTTTTATCTCTCCCTTTAAATTTGAAGCAAAATAGTTGAAGTCATTCCTATCTTTACATTTCCATCATTTTCAAATTCAATATCTATTGTAAATTTTCCATCACTTGCTGTGCTTCCAATATGAGTAATATATCCTGAAAAAGTTTTATCAATAGCTGAAATAGTTATTTTCACTTCATCTCCAACCTTTACTTTATTTATCTTTGTTTCATCTATTTTCATGGAAACTGTTAATATATTTTTACTTTGTATCTTTATATAATGACTATTTAAACATTTTCCTTCCTCATCAGGCACATTTATTTCTACAATATAGCAGTCATAAGGTGCTGTTAAGTAAGTTCCATTTGTGTATTTTAATATTTTTTCACCTTTTTGGGCATAGGAATTTTCTTCCACATATACTTCTTCCAAATAGTATGTTGCATGTAATTCTACATTTTCTATTAAAGCAGACTTTACTTCACTTGTACTTGATAAAGTCTCCGCACTTTCCTGCTCCTTAGAAGTAGTAGAATTTGAATTGCTATTTTGTTTGGTTTGTATATGTTGGCTTTTTGTATATACTTCTGTATTATTACTATCTTCTGAACTAGAAAATAGATAAAAACATAATATTCCTAATATTATTATTAAAATCAATATCAATAAAGGTGTTCCTATTTTTTTTAGTTTCATTCCATTCACCTCACAACTAACTTAGCTCACAGTTTACAAAAATACGATAATATCTAACATCTCCATTTTCTGCAGTTACAATTATTAATATCTTATTTGTTCCTTCTGAAATACTATCATTTCCAGCCACAGTTACTTTTGCAGAATCATCTTCTGCTATAGCCGTTATTTTTATACTAGATGTACCATTAACATTTACAAAATATGTTGTATTTTCTTTGTTAAAAGTCGTATTTAAATCTAAACCTTTTACTTTTAATTTTTTTAAATAATTATTATTTGATCCATTATATGTTGCAGTTTCATTTTTTCCCCCACTTTGTAAAGAACTTTGCTTTCCACTTGCACTACTTGAACCCACATTTGTATTACCTGATTTTGCTTTTGTATTGCTTAAATTTTGAGAACTTTTTTGTGACGTATTTTCGTTTGAGTTTGAAGGTTTTAACTTTGTTTCTGTATTCTGTTCTTTTGGTGTATCATCCTTTTGTTCGTTGTCGATGTTTTTTTGTGTATCATCCTTTTGTTCGTTGTCGATGTTTTTTTGTGTATTATCCTTTTGTTCGTTGTCGTTATTTTTTTGTATATTATCCTTTTCTATATTTTCTTGGGCTATAGTAACATTTTGACTTTCTTCTAAAACAACTTTTTCTTGTTTTTGAACAACTGTATTACCTCCGTCATCTTGAGTTTCAACTTCTTCTTCTATCTTGACTTGTGCTTTTAACTGTATAATAGTATTTATACCCATATCTTCAGTTACAGCATAACAAAGTTTTATTTTACCTAAACTTAGTTTGTTTTTATCTACTTCAATAACAATTGCATCTGAATTTTCTTCAATTTTTACATTTTCTTCAGTATAGATTTCTCCAGTGTCTATATTTGAATTTAATATAATTTTGAAATTATCATATTCTATTTTATCTAAATTAAACGTCATCTCTAATGTTTCTCCTAATGTAATCTCGTTTGTACTTACTTCAAAAAAAGCAACACCTTCATTAATTGGTAAAGCATAAGATACTTGAATTCCAAACAAAATTATAATAATTATTACACTTAATATAATTTGTATTTTTTTATTCATACCTTTCGTCTCCTTTCTTTTTAATTTAAAAAAATTTAGAATTTATGTTTCAATTACTCTGTTCGTAAAGCCTCAATTGGGTTTAGTTTAGAAGCCTTATATGCTGGGAATATTCCAAACACAACTCCGATAAATAAACTAGATGCAAAAGCAATCAATATGATACTAGATTTTGCTACAAAGTTAAATCCAAAGGTTTGTAATATAAGTCCTGAAGATATTCCTAAAATTACTCCAATTGCACCACCTAGCATACATAGTATCAATGCTTCAATTAAGAATTGTACTAAAATATCTTTTCTTTTGGCTCCAAGAGCTTTTCTAATTCCTATTTCTTTTGTTCTTTCTGTTACAGAAACAAGCATTACGTTCATAACACCTATTCCTCCAACAATTAAAGAAATTCCTGCAATTCCTCCAAGTAGCATAGATAAAGTGTTTTGTATAGTTTCAGCTGTTTCTCTCATACTGTCTTGTGATGATACTGTATAATAATCTGATGTAATAGCTAAAGTTTTTTCTAAATAACTTCCAATTATTGTTGTAGTTGTATCAATTAGGTTTTCATTTTCTACTTTAACATATAATGTATTAAAGCTTATATCACCATTTAAATATTTTGCTGTTGTAAATGGAATTATAAGCATATTGTCAATATTTGTTCCCATTGTGCTTCCGAACCTTTGCTAAAACTCCAACTATTGTATATTTATCTCCGTTTAGGTTAATTGTTTGACCTACTATATCTTTGTTTTTAGCATTTTCAAATAAGCTAGACGCTAAACTTGAACCTATTAAACATACTTTACTTGTATTATCTAAATCTATGCTTGATAATTTTCTTCCTGCATTTATGCCTAAATTCATTACTGTTAGGTAATCTGGCGTAGTTGCTAATACTCTTGCTCTATTTGACGTTGTCGTTCCTTTACTTACTGTAGCTGAAATTGTTTTATATGGTGCAACACTTTCTACATTACTAAGTGATAAAATATCATCTACTTGACTATAGTCTAATGATGTATCATCTGATGAAATTGAAACTGTTAAAGTTCCTGTCCCAAGAGATTGAACATTAGACCTTACATTTGATGTTGCCCCTTCTCCTATTCCGACAAGTAAAATAACTGATGTAATACCTATTATTAAACCTAATGCTGTAAGGCTTGATCTTAACTTATTACTAATTATATTTTTTATTGCATCTTTAAAAATACTTATAAATTTAACCAAAGTTATACCTCCTCTAGTTTTCCATCCATCATTTTTAGAATTCTCTTTGCTTTATTTGCAACATTTATATCATGAGTAATTAATATAATAGTTTGCCCTTCTCTATTCAGCTCTTGCAATAATTCCATTACTTCATGACCTGTTTTAGAATCTAGAGCCCCTGTTGGCTCATCTGCAAGTATAATTTCAGGATCTCCAATTAGTGCTCTTGCTATTGCTACTCTTTGTTGTTGCCCACCAGAAAGTTGTGATGGCATGTGTCTTTCTCTTCCTTTTAATCCTACTTTTTCTAAATACTCATACGCCTTTTTTTGTGATTCTTTTTTACCAATTCCTCTATACATTAAAGGTACTTGTACATTTTCCAAAGCATTCATTTTAGGAAGTAGGTTAAAACTTTGAAAGATAAATCCAATCTTCTTATTTCTAATATCTGCTAAAATACTATCACTTGCTTCTTTTATGCTTAAATCATCTAACAAATACTCACCACTATCTGCAACATCTAAAAGTCCCAAAATATTCATCATAGTTGACTTTCCTGAACCCGATGGTCCTATAATTGCTACAAATTCTCCTTTTTTTACTGAAAAATTTATATTATCTAACGCTTTCACTACTTGGTCTCCTAATTTAAAAGATTTACAAACATTTTTTAGTTCTATCATAACTTCTCCCTTTCTTTTTCAATTGGTGTCTGTTCTTTTTTGTTTTTGTAGGTTCTTTTCTGTCGATATTATTGTTTTGAACTGTTTTGACTTCCTTTTGCTGAATTTTGAGAAGAGCCTCTTTTATTAGAATCTCCGCTTGGTCTTTCTCCAAATCCGCCTGATAGCATGTCTCCTGAACCTCCCGGCATTTGGCCACCTCTTTCTCCAAACATGTTGTTAGAATTTTGATTGCTCAAAGTATTTGCATCTTCTGTTATTTCTGTTTCAATTTGAACTGTATCATCTATTGTAAGTCCTGATATAATCTGAACATAACTTTCGTCTGAAATTCCTGTCTCTACAACAACTTCTTCAGTAGTTCCATCACTATTTACTTTAACAACATATTTTTCTCCATTGCTATTTGTTGCTACAGCATTTATTGGAACACATATAGCATCTTTTTCTTCTTTTATAATTATAGTACAAGATACACTCATTCCAAGTTTTACATTTCCATCATTTTCAAACTCTACTGTTGTTGCAAAAGTTGTTCCTGAGTTTGAATATGTTCCCACTGAATTGATTTTTGTAATTTTACCTGTATATGTTTTTGTTTCATCTGCTGTAAGCGTAATTTCTACCTCTTGCCCCACTTCTACACTTGCTAATTCATTTTCATTTATAGAAAGTGAAATGGTTAATGTATCTAAATATGAAACTTCCACATAATTTGATGAAGCAGCCTTTGTTTCAGTTTTGGGTAAATTTGTACTAATAATCACACAGTCTTTGCTTGCTTTTAAATATGTTCCATCTGTATATTTTATAATTTTGTCTCCCTTGAAACAGTATCATCTACTTCAACGCACATTGCTTCAAAGTATTTTGAAGTACTAAGCTCTAATTTTTCTGTTTCTTTACTTGATACTGACCCAGAACTTGTTAATGTCTTTTTTATACTTTGCGTCGAAACTTTTTCCTGTGTTGTAACAATTTGTGTATTACTTTGCTCTGTATTTAGCCCTACTTGTCTCCCTAAGAAAAATACTCCTACCATTATCAATATAATTATTAAAACAATAAATAATTTCTTTTTCATACTTATTCACTCTTTCCTTTTTTATTTGAGATAATTGAAACTACAATTACAATTATTAAAATTGCAATTAACACTCATAAAAGGATATAAAATCCTTTTAATTTTGAATTATAATTGTATTCTAATTTATATACCTTAAAATAACCTTAAATTTCTTTTAAGTTTTCAAAAAAATGATATTACTAAAATGCAATATCATTTTTATATAGCTATTTTATTAACTATTTGTCGTATTGGTTGTATTTGTGCTATTTTGTGTTTGAGTTTCTCCATTAGGTTGCTCTCCATTTGGTAATGATGGTGGAGTATTTCCATCAGTTGAATTTCCGCTTTGTTGCATCATTTGTGGTCTTTCTCCATTCATTCCTCTAGGACCTTGATGCTTATTATTATTTTGATAAATTAAAAATCCTCCTGTTGCAATTATTGCTCCTACTAGCAATCCAATAATAAATGGTAAAATTTTTCCTTTCATAATAATTACCTCCTTTTTCTTAATTACATATTATCAAAAAGCTTTTACAATACTTTTTGTTGATTTGATTATATATTACACTTGTAACCTTAAAGTTTCCTTAAAGAATAAAAATTTTTAAATATTTTTCAAAACACCCATTTTTATATTTTCATAATTAACTATCTATCATAAAAATTGTAAGTTGTAGTTCTAATTCCTAGTAAAAAGAGCAAGTGATAACTTACTATTTACTGTTCAAATTATATAATAAAAGACCAATAATAGCCATCTATTATCAGTCTAATTTATTTTAAAACTTGTTCGTAATGTTAAAATCTTCCGCATGAGTCGATATTTCCATTCTTGCACCATAATGGATGTCATTTCCTATTTCTTCATAACTTGTTGCAGCAGATTTAATTATAAAGTCTTTACTCATTCCCTTTTTATTTATCATATCTTTAAAGATAAATTCTGCCATTGGAGAACGACAAATATTTCCTAAACATACAAATAAAACTTTAATCATTTAAATACTCCTTAATAATTTTGCACCTGTCTTTCCACATTTTGTCATCTTTTGTTAATGTTATATTGAAATTATATCATAAAAATTTTTATTTGTCTTGTTTTAGAGCAAAACAATAAGTGGTAGGAGTTATACCACTTATTTTTGTTTTAATCTAATATTTCTCTTCATTTTCCAAACATTTTCTAGGTGGTTCTTTAAATGCTAAATACCAACTAAAATCATTATTTTGCCCCTCGTTTTCAACAATTTGTTCCTGTAGTTGTGGAAAAGTTTTTGGCATAGGCATAATTATAGGTTCTCCAGTTCTCCAATTTGCAGGAGTCAAACCTTCTGCACAATCTGCCATCTGCAAAGCTTCTACTGTTCTTAATATTTCTGGAATCCATCTTCCTACATTTAAAGGATATACTAATATTACTCTTATTGTTCCATTTTCATCTATAATATATACATTTCTTACAGTTTCAGTATTACTTATTTCACTTGCTATCATTCCATATTTTCTTGCTATTTCTCCGCTTCTATCTGCAATTATTGGAAAAGGTAAAACAATTCCTGTTCTACAGTATATGTCATACATCCACGCAAGATGTGAAGCACTTCTAAAGTTACCAACCAATAAATTAGGACAAGCAATCACCTGCTAAAAAATATGTGCTTACCTATTTTATTGAAATTGAAAATAATTAAAAATTAGGAGGCACAGTATGAATAAAATTAATAACTATGCCATTATACCTTCAAATGTTAGGTATGATGAGAAATTAAATTCTTCTGAAAAACTATTATATGGAGAAATTTCAGCACTTACTAATAAATATGGATATTGTAATGCACAAAATAAATATTTTTCTGAATTATATAAGGTAACTATAACTTCTGTAAGTAGATGGATTTCTCATTTGCAAGAATTAGACTATATCAAAATAGAGTTTATAAAAAATGATAAGATATTAACAAGACATATATACATTAATAATAACCCTTTACAAAATTGTAAATACCTAAATAAGAACATATCAAAATACGCAAATTCAAGTAATTATTTACCTATTGTCAAAAAGAACAATACCTACAAAAATAAACAGCATTTACCAAAATGTAAAGGTGGTATTAACAAAAATGTTAAGGATAATAATATTATAGAGGATGATATATTTAATTTAATTATAAATAATAGCCCAAAAGTTCCGAAAAAATTTCTTGCAATAATAACGAATTTGGAATTCAACTATACTCAAAACATATTAAACATAATGTCAAAAGACAAAGTTGAAATGATAAAAAATATTGTTAATGTTTTATATTCTTTATATAAGAGTAAATTTAGAAATATTCTTTTTAAAGTAGATAGAACTGAACTAATTAAATTATACATAGTTTCAGAAGAACATAATCCAAATAATTTGCCTAAATATTACAGACATACGATTATAAATAAATATTCAACATAATTTAAGAAATGGGAGGAGTAGCGAAATGGAAGACTGTAAATTATATGATATTGATTCTGGAGAATTAGATGAATTAATTGATAGTAGGAGAATTAATTTAAGAATAAAAAACGAAAAATATAAAAGTTTAAGGGATAAGATATGTGAAATAAAGGAAAATTATCCAAATATTCTAGCACTTTTTGAAAATGATGAAGTAAAAAATTTAAATGAAGAAGAATGCAAAAATCTTCAAAAAATTATTGCTCTTTATATGCAAATGTCTACTTATGAAGATAGAGAATTATTTTTTCTTGGAGCACAACAAAACTATTATTACTTTAAAAATTTAGATTTAATTAAAGCGTAATTTAAAAGGAGCAAATTTGCTCCTTTTCCTACTATGCAAATTCTAGTTTATCTTGTTAGTAATATCAAAAAATATACTCATCTTTACAAATTGTAATTTTGGGTTATATTTTACTTATTATCACTTATCATTTTCTTTTTAAAAACAACAATAGCAATAACTAAAGCTAGTATAGTATATATGCTAAAAACAACTATATTTCTTATTGTTATGCTTTCTAAATTAGCATTCATTATACCTTTAATAATAGTTACACAAGATTCAAAAGGTAAATATTCGCATATCTTTGAAAATACATCTCCTAATAATTCTCTTGGAAAATACATTCCACTCGTAAAGCAAACAAGTTGAATTACAATACTAGATATTCCTGATGATGCCTTTTCTGAAAATAGACTTCCCAATATTATACCTATTGTTATAAAAAGAATAGCAATAACTATTGAAATAAGTATGGCCCAAATAATATTTATACTAAAACTTAATCCTAAAACAATAGCAAGTATAAAAAACAACACATTTTGAATTAGTATAAGTGGAATAATTGATAACATATAGCCTAATATATACTCTATTGGTTTCATTGGACTTATACCTAATCTAATAAGTAATGATGATGTTCTATCTTTGCTTACAAGCATCGCTGTAAATAATGTTATAAATGAAAATCCAAATACTACAATTCCTGGAGTGAAATTCTGTAACTCATAACTTTCGTTTGGAATATTTATTTGTTTAAATATAAATAATAAGAATAATGGTAATAATACAGAAAATATTATACTTAATGGATCTCTTATTATTTCTTTAAAATTTCTTTTCGCAAAATTTAGTATTCTCATTATAACTCACCCCCTGTTGCTATTTTTACAAAAGCATCTTCAAAGTTTTTTGTATCCGCTCTTTTTATAAGTTCTTCAGCAGTTCCGAAATCTACTAAATTTCCTTTTGCCATAATTCCTATTCTGTCTGATAAACTTTCTGCCTCTTCCATATAATGAGTAGTTAGAATTATTGTAATTTTTCCTTTTAGCTTTTCTATTACATTCCATAATTCTTTTCTTGCAATTACATCAAGTCCTAAAGTTGGCTCATCCAAAAATAATATTTTAGGCTCATTTATTAGAGCTATTGCAATAGATACTTTTCTTTGCCATCCACCAGATAAAGTTTTTGCTTTTTGTTTTAAAACTTCTTCTAATTTAAATAATTTTACAAGCTCATCTATTTTCTCTTCTTTTTTAGGTATTTGATATACTCCTGCCATAAATTCTAAATTTTCTTTTACAGAAAGATTTGGTGCAATAGCAGTTTCTTGTGGAGATACATTTAAGATTTCTTTTATTTTTTGTCTATCTTTTACTATGTCTAATCCTAATATTTTGATTTCTCCTTCTGTTGGTAATATTAATGTTGAAAGCATTTTGATGGTTGTTGTTTTTCCTGCACCATTTGTACCAAGTAAAGCAAATAATTCTCCTTCGTTGATTTTTAAATTTATTTCATTAACTGCTGTTTTCTCTTTAAACTTTTTAGTTAATTTATTAGTTTCTATTGCTAACATTTTTACATTCCCCCTTTTGGAAATACTTTATCTGTTAAATCTTCGATTGCATCTGCTTTTAGTAAAGCTATTCCTCTTTCTTTATCACATAGTACAATAATAGAATCTCCTGATTTAATACCAAACATATCTCTTGCTTCTTTTGGTATTACAATTTGCCCTTTTTCTCCAACTTTACTAATTCCTACAAATTTATCTTTTTCCATTTTATCCTCCTTAAATTATACTTGTTATACTTTTCATACTTATTATACTTTATAACAATAAAAAAAGCAATAGAACTTTTGAATTTCTATTACTTTTATTTGTGTATAATGCCAAAATCTTGTTAACAAGTTGAAACCTCATATTTTCATATTACTTTTGGTATTTTTCTGGTGCTATTGATATATCTCTTATCATGTCACCATTAATTAAACGAACCTTATTCTTTTCTTCAACTTTTATCCAATTATCTTCTACTGCTACTATTTTTCCTTGCACACCAAAAGATTCATTAAATAATATAATTGTGCATACTTTTCCAATAAACTCTTTCATTAATTCTTGTGGCATTTTTCTTTTCCTTCCTTTCTTTTTTCTATTCATTATTCCTAAATATAATTTATTACTTCGTGGTATTATTATACAACAAATAATTATTATCATAAACCAAATATACCAATAATTTATTTTTACCACCTCCATTGTTAATTAATAAATTACTACCAAAAATTATACAATAAAAGACTGACAATTTCAACTATTTATCAGTCTTATTCGTTTATTAATTATATGGAATATAAAAATATTCTGTACTAATTCTATTATCTCTATTACGTATTATCTTTTTTAAATATAGTTCCAACTATACCGCACAATATTCCACCAACTGGATATACTACCCAATTTATGTACCACATATTTAAGGTAAATCCCCATACCAAGAAAATAATTGTTGTTATTAACATTATAACTCCACATATTCTTCCAATTTTGTTTTCTACTTTTTTATATTCTTCAGTATTTTCATTATTGTATTTTTCTATATCAAATTTTTCCTTCATTTTTCCAGAATATATAATAAGTAAAACTCCAATTGTAACAAAATACATTAAAGTAGCAACTGGTATAGTACTTTCTTCTCCAAATGTTTTCAACCCTAATAATAACATCATTATTACTACACCTAAAAGTATAATAGAAATTCCAATTGCAAGATTTTTTGTATATTTAGAATTACCTTCTTCTACCTCATCTTCTGAATATACATTTGCAATTTTAGGATTTTTCTTTTTGAAATTTTCTATCTTTGTACCATGTATTATAAATAATGGTACTGCAAATATTACTCCTGTTAATACTGCAATAACCCCAATTAAAGCGTATTGTTCTTCTGCTTGTTCATTAGAGGCAAATCCTAATATAGTTAGCATGATAGATACTCCTAATAAAATCAATGCAACGCCTAATGAAATTCCTTTTGCTGCTTTCGTCATCATTAAATCATAATTGTTTTTTTCTGACTTAATATCATTTGAAATTTTACCTTTTACTAATTGATCCATACTACAATCAAATATTTCACATATTGAAATAATTTTTTCCGTTTCTGGATAACCATTTCCACTTTCCCATTTTGAGACAGCCTGTCTTGATACATTTAACTTTTCAGCTAGTTCCTCCTGTGACATATTTTTAATTTTTCTTAAATTTTGTAAGTTTTCTGATAAACTCATTTTTATGCACCTCCTATAATCCATTTTTAAGTTGCGGTGCATATTTTTCTACCAACTTACATTTGCAACTTAAAATTTCTTTGCAACTTTGAGTTGCAATAAGCTATTTTGTAATATTTTATTAACATTAACTAAACTATATATTATTTTTACGCAATATTACAATCTGTTATACAAATTATATAATAAAAGACTAATAATGGCAACTCATCGTTAGTCCTATTTGTTTTTTTGTTTACAATACCAAAATATTGTTAACATTAGAAGAAAGATATTTGTTCAATACTTGCATTATCTTTTT
>Ga0247608_10001948_pt1 | contig 27258 bp, 28 predicted proteins | sample 176DNAGHGlowgp2_FD_193490 | JGI IMG/M metagenome (GOLD analysis project Ga0247608, IMG submission 193490) | Sheep rumen microbial communities from Palmerston North, Manawatu-Wanganui, New Zealand - 1766 DNA GHGlow gp2 | ecosystem: Host-associated > Mammals > Digestive system > Stomach > Rumen ... | reverse complement strand
TAGTAATTATTCTCTGATGCTATTTGAATAGGTGTTTGACGAGTGTCCATATCTGCTCGTTTCCAAACACCAGTACTGGCATCACCAACATAAGTGAAGAATATAGGAGTTCCAACAGAGAATTGTTGTGTCAATGCTTCAGCATTATTGAAAAAACAATTTCTTTCTCCAAGATTATTTATATTGATTGTTGTTTGAGTAGTATTACCTGCGACATTTGGTAAGAAAATAATTGTAAGACCTTCTTTATAAGCATCAATACTATCATGAGAGCCTGTCCATCTACCTGTTGTATCAGATGGATCATTAGTACCTTTGACAAAATAAGGCACACTATCTGATCCATTACCATAGCATACTCCATTATGCATAATCCTCTTTGTTTGAGGATGGAAAATCAATGAATAAGGATAATTTAAGCTATAGTTTAAAGTGTTAGTGTCCCAAGAACCAGTATAAGTATAAAATAGGTTATCTTGTTCAGTCATAAAAAATTATTAGATTCTTTACTATATTTATTCTAGAATATATAAAGATTAATATTAAAACCTTTATTAAAAATAATATTTATTATTGACTATATTAGAATATAAATATATATTTAGTGAATACAGATGGTTATTTATAATGGATTTAGCCAAACACCAACTCGTAATCATACAGCTGCAGGTATTGATTTTTTCATTCCAAATATTGATGATAATAATGAGACACAAGTTGAGATAGCTAAAGAAGGATTAAAGAAATCTTATAAATTGACAGATGAACAAATTAACAAGTTTTTTAGTACAATTGAGAAATTAGCAACAGAAGAACAATTAGAGATTATTGAAGGAAACAAGTGGAATGTACTTCATCTATTCTATGGATTGAATAGTAAAGAGATGTTTTTCATGAAGAAGAATGGTGATTCATTTACAAAGATAGTTGATTATTTCCTTGATAATTATTTAGTAAAATCTAATGATGGAAAACCTGGATTAAGATTAGATTTCTCTGATATGTTATTTATAAATTCTGGAATTAAAGTGGCATTACAACCAGGAACTGATTTAGAGTTTAAAGAGAAATCAGGAAAAGGATGTGGAGGATGGACAGTTAAAGCAAAGATTGTTGATTTTGACTATTCTGGTTATATGCATCTTTCTATGCAATATCTTTGGTGGGATAGAGATGGAACTGGAAGAATTTACATTGGAGATAAATTGACCCAAGGAATAATCTATAATGTATTGACAGATGATGCAAAGGAGATAGATATAGATCAATATGATAAGTTAATGGAAAATTCTACAAGAGGAGATAATGGTTTTGGAAGTGGAGATATAAAACATTAAAAATAAAGGAGAGCTTTAAATGCTCTCCTATTTTATTCTTTATCTAATGATAAAAATTGATAGTCTAAATTAGAATATTTGAATTCAACTTTAAATGTTTGAGATTGTGCAATTGGTTGAGAATAATTCAAGTCAAGCATATCAATAGCATTTATTATTGGATCATAAATAACTATTCTAGAATATACTTCTCCAAGATTATTCAATATATCAATAGTAAATGACTCTGAAAGCTCTTTATATTCTCTATCTCTTGAATATTGATAAAAGAAATTCTCAAATAATAAAAAATAATTTACAAATCCTAAAGTATGTCTAAAATAAACATTTAAAGTCTTGTCAATCAATGCTATAGGATTTTTCTCACTACGATAAGTATAATCAGATTGAGTATGCATAAACCTATTTTCTTCTTTTCTATTAGGATCTATTAATGGTTTTCCTCTAGCTGGCTGTTGTTGTTGTACTGTACTATCTACAAATCCTAATATTTGAACGGATTGTATAGTCTCATTCAAAAAATCTATTGGTTTATAAGCAAAGCTTTTTTGATCTTGAATGATTTTTGCATATTTGTCTTTTATCTCATCACAAATGAACTTGTCTGGAATTATAAGTTTGAATGCATCTTGTTTACTTTTTAGATTCATAATATAGTACACTTAGTAAATTTGAGTTTTGAAACAGGAATCTTTATATTTTTTTCATCAATAATCTTGAATATAAATTGCCTATTTCTAATTACATTAACCTCTTCTTCAGATAAAGGCTTATGATTTATTTTTTTGTAATTATAATATAAATTATATGTCATATAAATATATCTCGCTTATTTATATTTAATTATTTAGCTATTTTTTTTTAGTTTCTCTGGCATTTTTTTGTGAACTATTTTCTTGAACTGATGGATTACTTGGATTTTTTGGAAAATCATCATCACTATTATTAGATTGTGTTCCTACTTGGCCTCCAATTGGTGATGTAGAAGAATTTCCATAATTTGATTCATCATCTTGAGATTCTGTTGTATCTGAAGAAACTTTTATACTAATTGGATTATCCATAATTTCTTTGACTTCTCTAATTGTCTTTTGTATAGCATTATGACGTTTTGTTTGAATAGTATCTGCAGTATTAATAGTATCTTTAGCTTCATTTAATGAATTTATAAGTTTTTCTAATACTGTACTTAATTTTTCTGCAATAGCATTAGTTAATCCATCAAGATTACCCATACGAGCAGATAGTTTATTCAATTCTCTAACAAGCATTGTCAATGAATTTGTTTTACTTATATCTATTCTATTTATACTTGTTATATAATTAGATAATTGAACAGAATTATTCTTGAAGTTTTCTCCATAAGCTTCTTGATTATTTGTTGTATTATAAAGCTTGTTTATAGTATCATTTAAAAGGCTTGCTCTTTTATAAGCATCATCAGTAAATGGATTAATACCATTTTGTATGAATTCTCCAATTAAGTCATTCATCCTAGATAATGGACTTAATTGGTCAAAATTCATTTTAATAGATAAGTCAATAGGATTCAATTTATTAGAAAAATCTAGTTGATTGATAAGATTTATTAATGTTTGATAATTATATAATACTGAGTATATATCTCTAAATGCTCCTATTGATAATCCAGTTTCTTTTGCACTTATCTTAGATTTTGCTTCATATTTATAAATAGAATCTAATGAGTTAATTAAAGTTTTTACATTATCTAAATTAGATTTGATACTATTTATAATTGTATCAATATCAGCTATATTTCCACAAATTTTATCTTTATTTTGGTTTGATTTGTCTTTATCCAATAATTTATTTAATTTTTCATCTGTAGGTATACCTAATATATTATTTAATAATGCTATTACATTATCCTTTGCATTAGTAATATCTTTAGGTGATAATTTGTTATAACCAGTTGCATTTCCATCTTTATCAAATCCTGTAGGTATCTTAAGGCTTGATATGTCAACAATTATACTAGTACTATCACTAATAATCTTGGTAATAGATTTTATAGAAGTTTCTAATAAAGCAGTTTTTTCATTGATTTTATTTGTATCATAAGTTTCAGATGCTGTTTTAATGATATTTCCAAGAATTAATAATAGTCCTTGTTCATTATTTTGACCAATAAATATATCTTTAAGGTTTTTGATTACATCTTTAACCACAATAGTCTTATAATGAAGAGGATTACCAGTCTTTGGATCCCATTTATCTGGAACTAATGAAGTACCTAATTTAACTATAGAATCAGTAATTCCAGAAACTATCTTTGTAACTCCTGTAATTCCTCTAATTGCAATGTCAAATTTTGTATTTCCAGAACCAGGATCTTCAGTAAACATTCCATAAGATTGACCAATTATAAATACATCAATAATTGATTGAGATACGGCAAATAGAATATCACTTAATGTATTTGTCAAACTAGTCTTAGCTTTTTCAATATCTAATGGATCATAATGATCTATTTTTCCGTTTTTATATACCGGAATTTGTGCAGAGCCTAATTTTATAATTGAATCAGTTACACTACTAATTAATCCTGTTGTTTGAGATAATGAATCAGTTATTTCTTTAAATGTACCATCAGTAAATATTTCATTAATTCCATTTTTATCTTTTGCTAATGTAATCAATGCATTACTAATTGTTTTTAATACATCTCCTATGACTATTGAAGCATTAGTGTAAATTTTATCATCTAATCTAATATAATGTTTTGGTTTACCAGTTTTTGGATCCCATTCATCTGGTATTTGATTAGATGCTAATTTGACAATTCCTTCAGCAACACCAGAAATCAATTCAGAAGCTGGTTGTAATGCTTCTAACACAGAGTTTATTTTATCTGGTTCTTGTTTTATTTCTCCTACTTTATTTGCAACAGCAGTTAAGATTTGGCCAACACTTTGACCCATCTCTTCAAAATCTCCAGCTGTTAATCTTTCATAATCAACAATTTTTCCATCTTTATAAATAGGTATTTGAAGCTTAGCTAAATCTTTTACTCCACTAGCTACTTTACTTAATAGTTCACTTATCTTGAATGAGAATCCTAATACTTTTTCAAATGGTGTTTGTTGTTCTCCTCCCATTAATTTACTCCAAAAACCAGATTTAGATTCATCTAAGTCAAAAATTTCTTTTAAGTTTATTCCATTTTCTTTTGTATAATAAAGATTACTAATTTCTGTAATAACTGCAGTAAGAATTTTTCCTACTCCTAGACCCATTTCTTTAAAATCTTGAGCTTTAAGTGTCCTATATCCAATAACTTTACCATTCTTATCCCATTCAATAGGTATTTGAAGTTTAGCAATATCTCCAACAGATTGTCCAATATTTCCTAGTAATTCACTAATTTTCATACTAGAATTCAAGACAATATTGAATATACTATCTTCATCATCTGTATTGAATAAATTTTGATTATCATTATAAACTTTATTAAATGCATCAGCTATACAAGTAAGAATTGTTGCAACTCCTAATCCTGCATTAATAAAGTCATTAGCATTCAATTGTCTAAAGTTTATAGGATTTCCATGGTCATCCCATCCAATAGGAACTTGTAGTTTAGCTAATGTACTAATTCCTAATGACATTCCACTTATTACTTCTCCAGCACCTTTACCAAATGTTATGACTTTTTCAATTAATTCATCATCATTGAAATCTTTAATTCCTTTTTTACCATCTGCTCCATTATAAGTATCATAAAATGCTTGAGCCATAGTAACAAGAATTTTTTCAATATTATCATTAGCTAAATTAAAATCTTCATTTTTTAATTGTCTATATTTTATTGGATTTCCTTTATCATCCCATCCTATTGCCACTTTAAAATTAGCTAAATCATTTATTGATGTTCCTATAGACTTAATGACTTCTCCCATAGGATTAGTAATATCTTTCAATTCATCAATTTTATCTTTCATTTCAAGAACTTTAAGAATATTACTATTTTCAAAGATACTAATTGGCATATTAATGAATTGCTTTACATTTTCTGTGGCTTGAGCAATTTTCATTTTCATGTCACCATCTTTTGAAATTTCATCAATAGCATGACTAATAATCATTAAAGATGATGATATACCTAAAGAGAATATATTAAGAATACCAATAGCAGTTAATGCTAATCCAGCAATTGGTGTAAATGCTACTAAAGCTGTGGCTAATCCTCCTAAACCTACTAATACTAGTGAAATAATTCCTAATTGTTCCAAAAGATTATCAGTCTTAATATCATCAATTATTCTAAATGCTCCACCTAAAATCATCATTGAAGTACCAATGGCCATGGCTGCCAAAGAACCAGGAATAATCAATATACTTAATGCTCCTAATAATGTATAAGTACCAGCTAGATAGCTAAATCCTAATAAAGTATTAAGAGTATTGATATTGTTTTGAAGTTCTGTTCCATGTTCACCCATCATAAGATTTATTAACTCAAATGAACCAGATAATATCAACATTGAAGTTCCAATAAGTATAGCAGATGCTGAACCTAAAGCAATTAATGGACTAAGCACACCAAGAAGTGCATAAGTACTAGCTAAGAAATCCCATCCTAATATTCCATTTAATATACCAATATTCTTTTTAAGTTCTTCACCATGTTGACCCATCATAAGATTTATTAACTCAAATGAACCAGATAATATCAACATTGAAGTTCCAATAAGTATAGCAGATGCTGAACCTAAAGCAATTAATGGACTAAGCACACCTAAACCAACAAAAATCCATGGAAGCCTACTGCATATTATACTCTTTAATAAATCTAAATTCTTATTAAGTTTCTTTCCTCCTGGATCTAGAATGAAATAAGCATTAGCCATTATCAATGAAGTAGTAAGTGTCAATAAAGCAGCACCCATAGCAATAGCAACAACAGATCCAATAGCTATGAATGGACCTAATGCTCCTAATAACATAAATACTCCACCCATTAAAGTGGTAAATAATAACAATAAACCTCCATATTTTAATACAGGACCAGCACCATAAGTATTAATGAACCACGCACCTAATATCAATGAAGTAGTAGCTAATATCAAGAATCCTCCTAAAGCAATTATTAAAGCATCGGCCATTGGAATTCCTCCTATAGAATTAAATCCAAAAGCTAAAACCCATAAAGCTCCACCCATTAATGTGACAAATCCTAATAAGCATAATCCATAGGATATTACTGTTTCTACTCCAAAATTCTTGACAAATAAAGCACCAGTCAATAATGCAGTTGAAGATAATAATACAAATACTCCAAATGCAACCATATTTGGTATATCTTTCTCAACAAATGATAGTTTAGTTGCAATTGCTCCCATTAATGCAACAAATCCACCAAGCATTAATCCATACCAAAATACAGATTCTTTTCCATATTGTTTAACAAAGAATGCACCAATCAATAATGATATAGAAGACAATAATACAAATGAATTGAATTCTTGCATCTTTATTAATGTATTTTTACCTAGCCATTTACTTAGAATAACAGCTATAATACCAATCGCTAATGTAAATGCTGCTAATAAACCAGTAAATTCCAATGCACCACTAGCATATTCTCCATTATTCAAAGTCATGAACATACCACCAATCATAAGAACAGCAGTACATACAATAACGGCAGCAGTGAATCCTATTAATCCTTTGAATAATTGTCCTTTGATAAGGTTGAATAACAACATTGGAGCAATGATACCAACTTCAAATAGCATCAATAATCCTGTAAACTTCAATGCATCATTTATCAATGCGCCATTCTTATAAGAGACAAACAATGCACCAATCATTAACAATATTGTACAAGATATAGCTACGGCATTGAATGCTCTCATTCCATCAAATACTCTTGATTTCAATAAGTTCATAATCAAGAATGGAGCAATTATCAAAGCTTCAAACATCATTAATGTCTCAGCAAACTTGATTCCATTCTTCATGAGTTTTCCATTTGAAAGACTCATGAATAATGCACCAATCAAAAGTATTGTCGTACAAGTAATTACTAATGCTGTAAAATCTCTCATTCCATCTAATGCTTGGCTTTTGATTAAGCTAAACATAATGAATGGCGAAACTAACAATAACTCAAATGTAGCTAATAATACACCAAATCTTAAAGCATTCTTAGCAAATTTTCCACCACCAAGATTCATGAATAATGCACCAACACTCATTACAATTGTGCAAGTTATCAAGAAATCAGAGAATGATTCTAATCCTTTCATAATCTTGCTCTTGTTATTTGTGAATGCCAAGAAAGGAGCTATTACTAGCATTTCAAACATTCCTAATACAAGTCCAAAAGCTAAAGCATTCTTTACAAATTCACCTCCACCAAGATTCATAAACAATGCGCCAATCAAAAGTGTAACTGTACAAGTTATTACAAATGAATTGAGATTATTCAATGACTTGAATGCCTCTGTTTGGATTTCACTAAACAATAACATTGGCGCAATTACTAATGTCTCAAATATCATTAATGTAATACCAAATTCTAATGCATTCTTTACAAATTTTCCACCACCAAGACTCATGAACAATGCACCAATAGACATAACAATAGCTGCACCAATCATGAATGAAGTCAATCCTTCAAGACTAGTTGTTCCTTTCTTTATGTCTTCTGATTTTGAACTAGTCTTTACTACTGTCTCATTACAATTTTCTAATCCTTCATTGATGATTTGATTTGATTGTTTTACTTTAGCAACCAATTCACTTGTAGCAATAATATCATTGAATTTGTCTTTTATCTCATTATATACTTTTTCAAGATTGACAATATATTCTTCTAATGTCTCTAAATTCTTTAATAGATTCTTTTTCTTTATCTTTGTATTACTAATTTTAGATAAATTATCAAATACTATTGATATATATCCTAATGAAGTTATTATTTCTATATATTCTTTATTATGTTGTTGCTTGAATGATTCTTCTTCAAGTATTTTCTCTATTAGATATTTAACACTATTATTATCTCCTATAAATAAATTAACAACATCATCAAGATTTCCTATCTTACCAATAGAAGAAGACCACTTCATCTTAATCAATGAAATAATACTTGAATTAATTAATTGTATTGATTCATTAATATCTTCTATTTTTGATTTATCTATTGGTTTTTTGATACTACTATTTATAATTTGAAAAGAATTTCTTAAATCTTTAAATAAATTATCTAATACAGAGAATCTTCCAGAAAATTTAGCAGCAATAGAAATAAACTTCATCTTTGCTAAACCCTTCAAGATATCATCAATACTATCCATATTATTTGATATTAAATCTAATTTTTCTTTAATATCTAAATCTTTCTTTTTGAATAAATTAATTAATCCATATAATCCTCTAATGTCATCAAATATATCATATGTCTTTTCATAATTGAAAATCTTTGATACACCAAAAGTCAATGTACTTGTCTTGATTAATTTTGTCAAAATAGCATTGATTATATTAAGAGAATCAATGATTTCTTTTCTCTTGTTTTCATCAATAGTATTAAGCTTGCTTATTATCCTAAATATATTATTCAAATCAATGAATATATTAGGAACAGATAAATACCATTTAGAGTTATGGATTGCTTTATAAGCTAATTGCAATGGCAAGACATATAGAAACATTGAAGAAGCTAAAGTGAATATCATTGTTGCATTCTTCAATGACTCTATAATATCTTTTGTCTTATTACCTTCAATAATTTCTACTCTATTTATTGCTCTAATTAATCTATTGATAAATCCTATTCTTTTTCCATTTCCGAAAATATCTTCTAAAGCTTGTATTGAGTCTTTTGAAATTACATATCTTAATAATTCAAGTTTCTCTAAAGCTTTATTTAGATTTGGAAATATATTCTCTATACTCTCAATTTGATCAAACAATATTTTGAAGTCAACTTTATCTATCTTTTGAAGAGCATTCAAGAAATTATTGATAGCAATTCCATTTTCAGAAATGTTTTCTAAATTCAATTCAGAAAACTTGATTAATTCTTCTATAGATTCACCATCTAATCCTTCAATAATCAGCTTTAGTTTTCCTTCAACTAATTGTTTTTCTTTATTCTCTCTTAAATCTTGATTGATTTTAAATAATTTCTCATTAGATTCTACCCAAGGTTTGATCAAATCTGCTTGGTTTTCACTATTTTGTTTATCTAATTTTATTTCATTGATTTTTTGTTCTAATTCATCAAATGAATCTGCAAACAATACTTTCAAATCAGTCAAAAATTCATCAAAATTATTGCTTGATTCATTATTTTGACTAAATCCTTTAATTGTTTCTTGAATAATATTTAATAAATCAAGATCTTTATTGAATGTTTGATCAATATCTTTGACATTAGTATTAATATTCTTTAATAATGAAATTAATGGGCTTTTTCCATTAGATAAATTATTTCTTATTCCTTGTAAAATCTCAAATATAGAATTCTTATCACCAAGAACTGATTTCTTTTGTGCTAGATTTTTTGTTACAAATGTGTTCATATTCTTACCAAATATTCCATTTCCAGTAAAATATGCAGCCATACCTGTGGTTAATCCGGTTGATAATGAATTAACTATTGACTCAATATTAGCTGTTATAGGAGCTTCATCACTTGGTAAAAGTGTAGAACGTTTTGTTGAAATCTTCTTTAATACTTTATTAGCCATTAATTTATATATTAAATATATCTTATATAAAAATAAAATTGAACTTTTAAAGTTTTGGACTATATTAATACAGAAATTAAAAATATCATATATTATGCAGAAGTATTATATTTATTGTCGTTATGAGTTTTTCTCAAATGAAGGTAAGCAGTTTTGTAATTGGTTTAAAGCTTCAGGAGCATTTGACACAGAAGATCTAGCTAAAGAAGGTATCAAGAAGATTAAAGAGACATCTAAAGAGATTGACAAGCATACAAAGCTTAAGCATGAATATGAAGTTAGGCTTCTTGATGAGACATTGATTCCACAGAGAAGAATGCATCGTCCAAAAGGTAGGCCTAAAAAGATTACTGAAGAAGAATTGAATATATTTGTTAAAGCTCTTAATAAGAAAGGTTCTATTAAAGTTGATGAAACAATGAAAGAGTATCTTTATAATGATGAAGAATCAAAGAAGTATATTCAGGATCATATTAAAGACAAAGATACTAAATGGGTACGTTATTGGTATGATAATGATAACGTTCTTTATTTGATTCTTAAAGATAACTCTGAGAAAATCTATGAGTAAGCCTCAAAATAGAATAATGTGTCCAGATTGTGGAAAGCAAAAGATGTTATTTGAATCTGAGGCTAAAGCAAATAATTTTATCAAATGGAATAAAGATGAAATAGAGAATGGAGATAAACTAAGAGCTTATTATTGTCCTGCTTGCTGTGGATGGCATATATCTCATCAAAAATTCCATAAAGATATGGAAGGAAGGACAGATAAATTGATAGAAGCTTATAATAACCAAAAGAAAACCCATAATGAATATGATTATCAATTGATAGATAAACTATATAATAAATTGAAAGAATTGAATTTAAAATCAAGGAAACAAGTCAATTCATTATTAAATCAAAAAGAATATTCTAATTATAGTCAATTTGTAAAACAAGAAGCTAAAGTTAAATACTATATTGAAACTAATATATGAAAACAGATTTAGGACAACAAACTAAATATTATAAGAAATATTTTGATCAAGAGAAAAAAGATTTTGTATATGAAGAAATACCATTGAACAAAGAAAATTGGTGGTATGTACAAGTTAATGCTTCTATAAGATTTGCTTTCTTGAAATATCATTTTAAATTACCAAGACAAGTTGTAGTGACATTTACTTCTCATTATACTTATATTAATATTTTTAGAGCTCCTTTAAACACTATTTCTCAATTAAAGAAATGGGAAGAGAAATATTTATGGGTATTAGATGAATTGAATCATCAAGCTAAATGTAATTCAATTTCTGAAGAAGATGATAATGAAAATTATGTAATGTATGAATTTAAATTATTATGATAATAGAAATAAATGAAGATTTTTATAAATTAGATAAATTTTCTCAAGACATTATTTTGCAAGAATACTATGAAGATATGATTGAAGAAGGTATATCTGAAGAAAATGCTAAGCTTCAAATAGATATGATTAAGTGGGAATTATGAAAGTAATATTTCTTGATTTTGATGGTGTAATCACTACACATTCAACTAAATGGAACATCGGCCTTAAATATGTTAAAAGAGTTAAAAAGATATGTGACAAGACTGGTGCTAAGTTAGTTATATCTTCATCGTGGCAAAGATATGGACGAGAAGGAGAAAGTAGAGAAGACCGAGTAAAGAATTGGCTTGATGGAATTTTAATGAAAGAATATAATGGAGCTATCAAAAAGTTCTTTGCTGAATATACTTATGATATGTCAGGACGTTTCTATGGAGAATTTGGAAATATACGGGGTAGTGATATTAAGTCATGGTTGATACGAAATCCTGATGTTGATAACTATGTAATCATTGATGATGAAGCAGACATGCTTAATGAGCAGATATTCAATTTTGTTCAGACAGATATGTCATTTGGCATTCAAGATAGAGAAGTCAAGCTTTGTATTGATATATTAAATGGAATAAAACCAAAGAACATACTTACACTTAATGACAATATTAAGTTCAAGTATTGGATATCTCTTGGATATGGCAAAGTTGATAACTATAAAGAAATTGTAGAAAAATATTATCCTTGGAAAAATGAAAATTAATGATTATAAAGTAGGAACGTCATTTGAGATTAATTGCACAAAGCATAAACTTATAAATACTGGAGAATTTGTATATGATAGTTTTGGTATAGTTAAAGAGTTTGCAAGTATTTATGGAAGAAAACCAGAGGAAATTGTTAAAGTAAAATGTACAATAATAGAAGAAGATGTAATTATTAAAGATCTTATGTATCATGATTCTCTTTATGATACAAACTCGATAGATTATTTTGGATTTATTGATGGATTTGAAAAGAATGATTTAAAGATCTCAATAATATGGAGAAATATTAAATTATATTCTATATGTTTTCCTTATGGACCTGACTCAGAAAGATTTTGGGAATATGATCAAAAGAATTACAAGACTGATGAATATGATTTTAGAAAAGGAGATAGAAGAGCAATGACAGTTAGATTAAAAGTTGAAGAAATTAATAAATGATTTATGGAAAAAGACTATGATTATATTGGACGAGAAGTCAATATTAAAGGATCTTTAAAAACTACTCATGGTATTATAATTGATATCTTAAAAGATAAGACAAATAAAAGCCAATTATGGTATCGTGTTTATGAAGATAATGGTGATGTATCTTTATGGGATGAAAAAGAATTAGAATTTGTTGATCAAAAATCAAATCGTAAAGAGACTTATGAAGAAAAAGTTAATCATGTAATGAATCTTTGTTGTTTTGATAAAGAAGATTCAGAAACTATTATTAATTTAGTATATAAATATCTTGATGGATGTGGTTATTTTGAAGGAGACTATAATATTCATGGATTTGAAAGACCTAAAGATTGGATTAACTATGGAGATCGAGATTTTGGAACATGGCTTTTAGATATGGCTCTTCAATATAATATGGAACAAGGAGTAGAATATCGTTGTCAATTTATAAGAGATAGAAGAAATGAAATACTGTAAGTTAAATAATATTGACTTAAGAGAGAATAGAGAACCAAATTGTCAAGCATGTAAGACAATATATCCTAAATTATTTAAAGATTATTGCCCATATGTAGGATATATAAATAATTAAAAATTTACAGCAGTAAATTTTGAATTTTATTTAAAATTTACTATATTATTTATGTAATTAAAAAAATAAATAATATGGCGATTTCAACAAGAACAATTAAGGCAATTCTCAATAAGAAACGTAAAGCTGAAGAAGAGGCAAAAAAATCTGAATGCAATAAAGCTTCTGATAAGCTTACAGTTAAGTTAAAGAACTGGCTTAAGAAAGAGTTTGGCTTTGGTCGTTATGATTTTACAATTGGAGTATATGTTGGCTGTAGTGAGCCTGATAGATATAATGCTTCTCAATATTCAATTCATGTAAATTTCTTTAAAGGAGATCAATATGAGATTGGTAAGAAGTTTATGGAGAAGTTTGGAGATTTTGAGTTTAAAGGTTTTAAATGTCATTCAAATTGCTCTGGTAATTATGAAGATCCTTGTTGCAAGAATTGGCTAGTAATTGATATTTATAATAATAAATAATATGACATTTCTAGAAATATTTGAACAGTTTAAGAGTCATTCTTACATTAGACGTAAAAGTTGGATCAAAGATATATTTGTTCAACTAAGACACACAGAAGTATTAATTCGTCTTGTAAAGTTTGAAATTGGAAAATCACCAGAAACATTAGATAATGATATAAAATTATCTGCTAAAGATTTGCTTGCCGATGATTGGATTGATATTGAAGATTTGATGCCAAAAGAACAAGTAAAACCAAAAACACTTTGGGAATATATTGATACTCTTAAAGATGGTTCTGATGAATGGCGTATGGCAATAGATCTTGGAACTAAATATAATAAAGAGGGTAAAAACCCTGATGAATATCTTGATGAAATAATTAAGAAAGTAAAGAAAAGTTAAATGTTCTTCTATTACTGAGCTAAGGAACCGAAATTAAATTTCAGTATTAAAAAACATTTTAAACTTAATTAAATTATGGGAAAACAGAAAAAAAGTGAGAACACTTATCAGAAGATTAACACTATCTTCATGCGTGATGCAAAAAATGTGATTATGCCTTATGATCCATTTACAGAACCTGAGTTCGAATATCTTCGTAGTTTGAAGTGGCGTGGAGAATGCAAAGTAGATGGAACGAATATGCGTATTGAAGTAACTAAGGCTGAAGTTTGGGATGATCCAATGGAGCCTAGCAAACTTGAAGGTGTAGAATTTAGTGTACGTTTTGCTGGTAAGACAGATAATGCACAGATTCCACCAAAGCTTCAGAAATTTATGGAAGAAAACTATCCAGACGAAAAAGTTTTTGCATCTCTTGGACTTAAAAAATTTATTCCGGTAGAAGAATGGGTAGAACATAAGTGGGTGTCTTCTGATGGAGTAACTCCAAATTATGATTCAATTCCTAATATCTATACTATCTATGGTGAAGGCTATGGAGTAGGCATTCAGAAAGCTGGAGGTAATTATATTAAAGATGGAGTAGGATTTATTGTATTTGATGTTAAAGTAAATGATATTTATCTTAAGACTGATGCTCGTGATGAGATTGCAAATAAGTTAGGGGCTCCTATTGTACCTTTGATTGGTTACTTTACTCTTGATGAAGCTATTGATTTTGTTCGAAAAGGATTTAAGACTGGTCTTTGGGATAATAAAGACTTTATTGAGGAAGGTCTTGTACTTCGTACTGATTTAGGTCTTCGTAACCGTATGGGTAAACGACTTATTGTAAAGATTAAGTATGAAGATTTCCAAAAGTATCGTAATGTTTATGGTACTGATGAAAAAGTAGAGCAAGAAAAGAACAAGAATTATGAAAAATAAAAGTCAGCCAGGGAGACTATAAAATTATTCTCTGATGAGACCTGGACGAAAATATATTCCTCCGAATCCACTCGCTTGAGAAAGTAGGTGGATTTTTTTAATTAATATAAATTATTTTCTATTTTAAATATGTCAAATATTATAATTAATTTTAAAAGTAAAATGAAAAAATCTCCAGAAAATCTTAAAAAAGAAAAAGAAGTAGTAGTATATAATCCTGAAGATGAAGTTCCTCTTAATATGTGGGTAGAGGCTAATAGATGGTTTATACCTATGAAAGAGATCAATGAAGATTCAAATGTTGCTTATATAGGATATTGCGAAGAGACTAGTTCATTAGTTGTACAATATAAAGTTATGAAATATGATATACAAGGATATGAATTAGGACTTCGTCCAGAGCCATTTGGATATTGGTATCATAATGTACATAAGTTAGTATTTAATAATCTTTTAGAAACAGATATGAAAAAATCTGATTTTATCAATAAGTATATTAAAGAAAACTATATGTATCATCGAGAAGCAATTGGAGTTGATTTAGTACTTTTTCAAGATGAATATAAAAGGGTAGCTTAATGCTACCCTTTATAGTTATATAATTTATATTTTAATCAATTTTAAATATTCTTATATCAACATACTGTATATCTTGTATTTTTAATTGCTTATCTATATCTGTGTTTTTAATTTGTGATTTAAAATCATTTACATCTTTAAATTGATCTGATTCACTAAGTACTAATCCACCTTCCCAATCAGATTTAATTAAATCATTTTCTGATTTATATATTTTACAAAAACAATTACCTTGATCTAAATCACCAATGGCATATACCATATATTCTCCAAATTTAGATTCACTAGATTCATTAATATAAGATTTTATATTTTTCATATTAATATTTTATATATTTTTTTAATAATTAATTTATGAATAATGTTAATATTTAATAAGTTTATCAAGTATTTTTCTTTTTTCTTCATTTTTATTATTAACTTTATTTTGCAAATTTGAAATTTCTTGATTTAATTTTTGTATTTCATCATCAATTTGCTTAATTTGCTCATTATCAATATCATTATTAAATTCTTCTAATTTTTCTTTAGATGTTCCTATTTGTATCATTCCTTTAGGATTATGATAATTATAAATATGTTTATAAATTTCAGGAGTAATTTTTGAAATTTCTGAACTTGAAAGATATTGAATAGTATATCCACTTATGTCGAAAACTTCATTTTCAAATTCTATTGAATTAAAATCATTTCCGGCATAAGTAGTTTTAGAAACACTTTTAACTTTTACTGGTATACATTTACCATTTTTATCTTTAAATCCATTAACAACATATAATATAGATCCTATTGATGGATTATAAACATTTTGCGCTTCTGTATTACTTTCAGTAATATAATTATTTAATGATTTCATATTTTAATTTAATTTATTTATTTTATTATAATTTATTTCAAACTATATAATTCTTTGCTTACTTATTAGCAAAATAAGCTTTTAATGCATTTTCTGCTTTCTCACGAGTTTCATATTTAGCTTTCCAATAACCTTTTAATGTATTAGTTCCTTTATTTGGAGTTCCTTTTATTCTCCAAAATTTACCTACTTTTACTATTACATCTTCTCGTTGTTCAAATATAAAATTTATTAAATGTTTCATAATTAATTATCTTTTAATATTAAACATTGTTTATCATTAGTTCTATTATCATGAACAAAACCAAATTTATTATAAAATTTAATTAAGTCATCTTCAGACATATCTTGATTATTAACTGGAGCAGCATAGACTACAACTATCTTTTTATTTTCTTTAGCAAATTTTAAAAATTCAGTTATAAGTTGAGTTGCTATATGTTGTCTTCTTTTATCTTTAGAAATATAAATTTCAGCTAATTCAAAAGCATTATCTATGTATTTAGGATAAGCTGTACTTTCAGTATAATAATCTAAATTACAACCTTGAAGAGAAAACGTACCTCCTCCATTACATTCTGTATGTTCTATTTTATTTGATTCTTCAAATATATATTCTATTAAATGTCTCATAATTCTATTGGTATTATATTATTTTCTATAAATAAAAAGTCAATATCTATTTCATCTCCTTTAAAATATTCTTCTACTTTATTATAAGTATCTTTAGTACATGCATATATATAATAAGTTTCTTTAGATTTTGAATTAACACAAGTAACTTCTAAATGTCCTTTAACTAATTTTATTTCACAATTATCATATTTATCAGTTATTAATATATTGAAAATAGATGATAACTTATTTGAATAATTATATATTGTATCTTCAACTTCTTTATTATTTTTATCTTTTAGCCAGCTTAATGGATTATATTTACATACAATAAATCCTTCATATTTCTTATTAAGTTCATTATTGACTTTATCCATAAAATCATTATAAGACTTCATAGTAAATTTATCATCTAAGTCAGAATAGATAACTTCATTATCATTATTCAAATTATCAGGATCAAAACTATTATTTATAGATTTATTAATCTTAAGTTTTTCTATAATAAACTCTTTAATTTTCTTCATAATTAGTCTTGTTCTAATTTTACTTCAGAATCATTTGAAAACACAATATTTAGCCAATTTGCTGAGCTGTCTGGTTGTATAGTCATATAAATAGTCTCTTTTACATTTGGTAATGAAATTTGTACTATATCATTCTTTGCATTATCTAAGTCTTCAATAAACTTCTTTGTAATCTTTTGATTATATTCATAAACAGTATTATTAGAGAATTTCTCAAAAGTAAGTACATCTTGATCAGAACCTTGGTATCTTATTGGTATTAATTCTTCATTAAAATATTCTTGAAACTTAATATTATCATACCAATCTTGATTCCAATCTCTCTTAGTATCTTTAAATACACTTAATAATCCTTCTTTTATTTCAGAAGCTTTCATCATATTGTCTTTAAAAGTGATTATTGTACAAACTCTATCACCTTTATCAAGATGCTCTAATATATATTCATTTAGTTTTTTCATGGTCTTTGTTTTGGCTTTATTTTAATTTCACATAATGGAAATATATCCCAATTTGCTTCTTCTGGTCTCCAATGTTCTATAAATCCAATAGACTTTAGTTTTTTACAATTTTGAAAAGCACATTTCATTTTTGTACCATTAATTTCCCAATTCTTTAAATCACCAATATCTTTTAAATTTCTGCAATTATTAAACATAAATGACATATTAGTAACATTACTTACATCCCAATTACCTAAATCACCTGTTGATTGCAAATATTCACATCCATCAAACATTCCATTCATTAATTCTACTTTACTAGTTTCCCATTCAGATATATCAATTTTTAATGGATTTAAATTAGTGAATAAATGATTAAATGATTCAATTTTAGAAGTATCAATATCATTTAGATTTAATACTTCATCATGTTTATTATTTAATTTTTGATCTGTAATTTTTTTAGAAATTATTTTTCTTAATTCATCTCTATCTTTAGGATGATAGTTATATTGATTATCAATATTTATATTCTTATTGATTCTGAGTTTCTCTTGTATAAATTGATTTAATTGTTTCATAATTAATACCAGTTCATTTCATCTTTATGAGTGTCTACATTATCCCAAAAATCTCTAATCATTTTTTCTAATTTTTTTCTTCTTGGTATAGTAGTATCTTGTTTACTTAATCCATATTGAATAAGATCATATGTGAATTTTGCATTTCCAAATGTTGGTTCTTCTCCATTACAAAGAGAAGTAAATTCTGCTTGTTCTGAATTCCAACCTAATCCATTTACTCTATTATTTTTATAAGCTTTTCTTGCTCTTCTTAGCCATTCTTTACAATATTCTAAATCTTCATCATTATCTAATAAATCTTTATCAATAATTTCTTTAGCATATTCTATTAATATACTAAATCTCATAGGTTTAAATGTACCAGATGGTACTATCCAATTAACATCTTTAAATTTATAAGGTTTATTTGTAATATGAGATTCAAAATCATATTTCTTGACTTTAGTATCTTTATTGATTTTAAGTTTCTCTTGTATAAATTGATTTAATTGTTTCATTTAAAGTATCAAATTTATTTGATGATTAGATTTATTATGATTAGAAGATCTCAACATAGGTTCAGACCAACATGTAATCCTATTCTTTTTTAATATTTGTTTTATCTCTTGTCCTATATCCATTAATTTTCTTTCTGATAATTTCAGATCTTCATTAAAATCAATCAATAAATCATCATGATCTTCAGATAAATTTATTTTATATTCATCATTTAATTTATAATTATATTCTTTAAATAAATACTCAGAAATTAATTTATTTAATTCTTTCTCAAATTTATCTTCGAGACTCTTAGAATTGATTTTAAGTTTCTCTAATATAAATTCATTAATATTCTTCATGAATTAATATTTCTCTATTTTTGCATATTCTGGACAAACATCAACAATATCTGCCATATCTCTATATATCTTCTCTAACTCTTGAAGATGTTCTTGCTCATCTTTTAATATTTCTTCAATTTTAGAGTGTGTTACAATATCACGATCTTTAGTGAATTCTTCTAATTTAGAATATGTTTCAATAGCTCCTCGTTCTGCTTTTATATTATTCCAAACAGCTTCACAAGTATCATATGAAGGAATAATGAATTTATGAGTAGCTATAGAATTCCATGATGAAGGATCAACAATATCATTAGGATCTGTTCCAAGTTGTTGAAGTCTCTCCATTAGCCAATATGCATGATCTTCAAGTTCATCTTTTGCTGTTTCTTTAAAGAACTCTACAAGTTCTGGACGACGTTTTCCATGTAAGAATGGAGCACATACTGTATAATGCCACCAAGCTAATAGTTCTTCAGATAATGCATCTTTAAGCATAGAAAGCAATATAAAATAGTCTTCTTCACCAAATTTAAGCTTAAGTTCATCAATCTTTCCAGGATCTATCAAACTATCTGGACATTGTTGACATGGACATAGAACTTCTTGAGTTTTCTGACATCCACATCCACAAGTATTATCACACCAATGTTCTATTACTTTTTTCTCAAATATAAGCTTTGATTCACGATTTACATTCTCTAAGCTATCTGATGAGTGCATTCCATTTTTCATTTCATCTTTTCCCCAAGACTTACGAACTTTATCTTTAAGATTATTCATGTCTTTTATAGGATCTTGACAATCTTTATAGCATTGACAGCATAGACAATCACCACTAGACATATATTTGCATAAATTATTATAGAAGTCTTTGCCTTTATGCATTTTATAAAGTTCTTTAGCTTCATCATTTGTCAATGTTCTTTTAGATTTTTGAATGACATTCCATCCATTATTCTTAAGCAATGTCAAAAAATCTTCTTCATGATCTAGAAATCCTGGTTTAAGTATGACAAATCCATTAATCTCATTTGAAGATTCTTTTATTAAAAATGTTTTCTTAAAGCTTTTCATATTTATTATTGATATTTTCTTATATAAAAATAATATATCAATTTCATCAATATTTAATATATCAAAGTTATTTTTATATAAAGAAATTATATTAGATTTTATATATGGAGTTTATTGATCATACTGGTCATGTTTTTAGCTTACCTACATTTGATGATAAGCCTATTGCAATACAATATACAGAAAATGACTATATATTTTGGATAAAAGACAATCCTGTTTCTATTAATAATTATTATATTCTTCCTATTAGATTTTTATTAGACTATGATAATTATATTACTCAACCATTAAGCTATTTAGAAGATGAAGAAAGTGATTTAACTATTGATGAATTATTTTCTTTAACTATATCATTATCTTCTAATTTCTATAAACTTATAGGACCAAAATATATTCAATCAAAACTTGAAAAAAATAAAGACATTAATCAACCAATAGAATTTGACTTAAATGATTTTAAAGAAGAATTGACACTAAGTGATTTTTATTTTGAGTTATCTGAAAGCAATGATCAAAATCTTATTGTCTATAATAATGATAGAAAATTCTTATTGTTTCCATTCTATATAATAGGTAAATCCAATGAAGAAGGCACTTATTTATCAAATATTATGATTCATACTCATTCATATCAAGAAAAGAAAGAAGAAAGAGAAGTCATATGGCTTGATCAAGATGGAATGTATGATTATTTGATGAAAAAGACCTTTGATGATATTTCTATATATGAAATCAATGAATTTGGTGAGAAAGAACTATGGTTTACATTAGAGTCAGGATATAAAGTTGGTACAAATGAAATTATAACTGCTTATCAAAATGAATATAGATATCGAATTCGTAACTGGGGTCTTGGGCTTATGAAATCAGATGTATATCATTATATTTATAGATTACCTCAAGACAAATGGTTAAAGCCAGGGCATAAATATGTATTTAGTGGACATATAAAACAAAGTTGTAACTATTGCGGTAGTACATTATATTATAATCATGATGGATATATAAATCAAGATGATTATTGGAAATATAAAAATTATGTTCCTACTCCTAATTGTTTATTTGATTTAAACGGAAAACCATTTTATCCTGAAGCTTATGATTATGATGAAGATTCACATATGTATACTCCAAAAGATGACCAATTATTTGCATTAGGATCTGTTCCTTCAAAACATTGGGAATATCACTCTTATGGTGAAGGATTTGATTTTCATGATGATATTGAATTTATACCAGGTACAACTATAAGAGATTTCTTCTTTGATGTTGATAATAAAGCAGTGACGGAAAACACAAGTGGAGGATATGTTGAATATAAATATTATTCTCCTAAAGATGAATATACACAATTGACAGTAGGATGTACATTTATTGATGAATGTGAAGAATTGATAATTAATGGAAAGAATATGGGCATAAATTTACCTAAAGAGATATTAAAAGCTATTTATAGTTCTTCATTCTATAATAAATATGCTGATGAGAAACTTATCAAATCAAAAATGAAAGAACTTCTATTGAATTATATGTCAATAAAAGGAGAATGTGGTAATTTCAAGTCAGTCATAAATTCTTTAAAATGGTTTGGTTGGGCAGATAAGATTGAAATCTCTAAATTGATAAAGACAGATAATGAATTTCAAGATCAATATATATTAGATTATTTCAATATAACAACTGATTTGAAAGATACATATAAATATTTCAATACTACTAATCTTATTTCTTTATCAATAAAAGGTAATCAAGAAACAGGAGAATATAATCAACAAGATTTTTCTCAAATACTTATTGGTGAAGGAAAGCCTATATTAGAAGATTTATTTGATAAGACTATTGAAGTCACACATAATGAATTGAAATTCTATAAGCCTTATTATGATTTCTTGTTTAATGAATTAGCTTTGAAATTAGATTGTCTTGCTTATTATTGGCAAAAATATTTTCTTCCAATTCATCTTAAAATCAATAGAGCCTCTATAGAATATAAAGTATACGCAAATACCACTAAATTAAGTTGTGCAGGATTTGAGAAGATTATTGAGAAACCAGTTATTATACATATTGATGATTATAAGAATAAATTAATAAATGTTGTATTTCCAGATTCTCATAAAGTATTATATAACAAGTCAATTCATTATATAGATAATAAGTTCAATGAGTTTAGTAATTATAATGATAATTATACTAATGAAGACTTATATTATGTTAATGAGAATTGTATAGTAATACCAATAACTATTGAAGACTTGAATAATCAATATACTGAAAATAAAAGAGGAGAATATCTTTTGATTGATGGTGAATACATTAGACCATTCAAATTCTATATGTTAAATGAAGAAGAATATCTTGATGAAGTAGATGATCCTTCAAATGCTGATTATTATCAATTATATTATTATAGTGATTATGAAGAATTATATCCTAATGACAAAGAACCATATAAAAGATATTCTAAAATAACAGAAGACTATTTTCAATGTAAAATATTTTTAAGTTATTTAGATAATACTACAAATCAAGAAAAATACTTGATAAAAGATAATATATTCAATTATTATCAAACAATAAATCAATATTATTGTAATTATATAATTATTCCTAGATTAATTCAAGACAAGTCATTTGATTGGCTAAATACTAAATTCAAATTATCTATTGTAGTAAATAATAAATGGTTTGATTATGATTTTATTATAAGTATACCTAATATATATCTTGATTTAGGTAAATTAGAATATAGATATTTTATTGATAATAAATTAACTATGTTCAATCAAATTGATAAGATTACAGATAGCAATAAAATTATATTCAAATCATTCTTATATCAACCAGATTTAGTTTCTATTGATACATTATTCTATAATAAAGATAATTATCAAATATTAACATTTATACAAAAACTAATTGAGACTAATGGAGATCAAAATCTTATATATGATTTCTATAAAAAATATTATCAAAATTCTATTAATGTTCCATATAATCCAAAATATTATAATAGAATACATATATTTGATTTATATAAAACTACTGATATTGAAACTTATAGTTATGAAGAATTACCAGTTAATCCTGATGGTAATACTTTAAATGATGATCAATGGAATAATTCTGAGTTTGTCACTCAACTTAGACAAGATCACCCAACAGCAGTATTTGAAAATGGCATACCTAATTTTACTAACTTGAATAATGTAGCTTCAACAATAGAGGAATCATTAATTTATGATGTATTTTCATTTCAATTAATTAATGATGGTATAAGATATCATGATACAAAAGAAGTATGGGATGAATTTCAAGAAAATGAAGGAGGCCTTAAAGGAATTGTTGATCATGGAACATTTGAAGATGGTATTAGATGTTTTGCTACATGGTTTTTAGCAGATTTCTATCCTGATGAGTTTATACAAGGACATTATCATTATATTTATCATATTTATGATTTAAAAATATATGATGATAATCATACATTAGTATATCATATTAAAAATCATAAATCTATTCAAGAGCTTAAAGATTATACATATGATCAATTAGAGTATCGTATGTGGAATAAAGAACATATAGGTTATGAACAAAATAATCCACATACTAATTATAAATTTAATGAAGGAGATCCATATAATATATTACAGTATTATGACGTATTAATATATGATCATCCTTATGGAAATAGTGAAAAAATTAAATTCACTACTAGATTAGAAGATGATAATATAACTTATAATTTAAATAATAGTGATATTAAGCTATATAAATTATTCTTTGACAAAAATGGAAATCAACTAATAGATTTAAATGAAAATCCTGTTGAATATGATTTATATTTAATGCATGATAACTATGAAAAAGAAGATAAATACTGGTATGTAGTAGCTATTTCTAGATTCCCTATTTCAAATTATTCTAGTGATCAACTAAAGATTCATCAAGAAGAATATCTAATAAATAGTTTAGAATTAAATGGAACATATCTTTTAAAGTATAGTGGATTTAGTATTGATAAATTTTTAATAAATAGAATGGATATTATTCCTTCTAATGGATTCAATCATTTTAATAAAGATGACCTAGTAATTGCAACAATCAATAATAATAATTATCAATTTAATATTGACCTTAGTAATAAATGGGTTATAAAGCATGTAGTTGATATTAATAATGTAACTCAAGTAGAATCAAATACAAATATTGTTATAGTTTCAAATAATAATATTGATCATCTATATACTCCTGGATATTATAATATTACTTTAAATTATACAATAAATGGATTAAATGATCAAATATATGAAGCAAATGGAAGATATTTAATTGATAACGAATATTCTAATATTAGCTATCCTATTATAAATATTATAGAAGAAGAAAAATCTAAGATTTCTGTAGATACTGTGATTTCTGATTTTAGCATATTATATGAAAATACTAATGGAGAAAGAAAGATTACTACAAAGATAATGAATCCTTCTAGTGGATATGTTCCAATTGGTATTAAGATTGTAAATGAAGGATATTTTTCTGAAGACTCTCATGCAGTATATATGGGATTAAAACTTATGGATTGTCAAGATCCAGATAATGGTTTTGCTGGAGAAGGATCTAAGATTTATCATATTGAAAATGGAGAAAAAGTATATTATGATAATCCATATTGGGGATTCTATAATCAATCAATTAATGATATGTATCAGTCAGAAGAATATAAAGAAGAAAAAATAAAATATTTTCCTAGAATATGCTATAAAGATAATAATCATACAATAAGTTGTGATTATGTTTATCCTCAAACTGACGATTGGACAAAGATTCCTTTAGATGATAATGGAAAACCTAAATATCCAGCACCAAATAATAGAGGCTTTCATTATGATTCAAGTAATAATCATACTGTTAATCTATTAAATAATGATGATACAATAAATTGGGATTTAATAGATGATAGTTGTGCTATTAAAGATTGGGATGGAAGAAAAAATACTAATAAGTTATTATATTTATTCGATCAAAATAATTATCCTAATTGGAAATGGAAAACAAGTAAAACAATTCCTAATATACCTAATGAACAATTTTCTCCATCTGTTGCTTGTTGTTGGAGATATCATACATTGACAACAAACCAAGGAGATTGGTATTTACCTTCTTTTGCTGAGGTTTTCTTTGTAACTTATAATTTCAAACGATACTCTGAAATATTTGAAGAGTTATCTTATAAATTCCCAGAATATTGTAAACCTGATCTATTGAAATGTATTGGTAGTAATGCTTTATGGTCATCTACATCTCGTAGTAATTCAGAAGCTTGGGAAATACACCCTTGCCAACATGCACACTCTTTATCAAAGAGAACTACAGGATGGTATACAATTCCATTTATACAATTAGAAGAAAACCAACAAATTAATTAAACTTCAAAAGATCTTTCAGAAAATAATAATTAATTATTATACTAATTGGACACAGTAGAATTAGATGAATAAAAAAGGAGAGCTTACTTGAGTAAGCTCTCCTTTTTATTTAAATATTAATATTAAAATTCTAAACAGTATTACTATTAAAGAAATATTATAAATCTTTCTTAAACAGTATTACTATTAAAGAAATAATCAGTAGAATGATTCTTAACTATCCATTCCTCTATTCTTTGTATTTCATCATTTGCCATATCTGCAAATCTTTGGTAATTGATTGTTGTACCTCCAGGTAGTTTGAATTCAAATGCTCCCATTATAGTTGCCATACTTCTTAATCCAAAACAAACACAAAGTCTGAAGAAATAATAGTCTTTATACATGTCTTGAATCTTACAGCGAGTAAATGTCTCAATTACGACATCAGATTTATCTAAATCTCCTAATATAACTAATTCATTAGAAAACTCATTATATTGATAAGTCAATGGAACATCAAACATTGCTTTAAATGTTTGAATTTCATAAAGTCCGGCCATCATATCTGTAAGGTTATATCCACTACCATTTCCATAAGTATCTGTAAGACTTCCACCAGCTCCACTTGCTAAGATTGTATTATTAATAACTAATCTTTCTAATGAGAAATCTCCCATAGCTCCATAATAATAATTTGGATTTACTTTATGACAACCATATACACTTAATACTTGTGGAGGTAATTTTGCTATTTTATTTCCACAACATACTCTAAAATCTTTATTCTTAATTGCAAAGTATCTTGCTTGTATCATTCTATCATCATTAGCCCACATATATTGAGCAGCTTGAATAATAAGTGGAGGAATAGCACTTGCAGGTATAGGTAATGGCAACGCACAGCTTTGAGTCAATTCTTGAATAATTCTTTGAATAAATTGATAATCTATTTGATCTTCTTGTTGTTGTTTTAATTTTAAGAATTCTTCCATTGATTGAGAAGAATTATTTTGAGTTTGTTCTATATTAATATTATTGATTTGGCTAGTAGGACAATCCATAAAAATTATATTAGTTTATTTATTTAAAAATAATTATCAAGATTCTATATTTAATATAAGCTAAAGTATAAAAATATAAGTATGTTAATTGGTGTTAAATAATTTTGAAAGAATAAAGAAAGTTAATGATATTTTCAAGAATAATGAAAAACAGTCATTAACAGATATTCTTGAATCATTTAGTTGTATAGCAAAAGATTATAATGAGTTTAATAAAGAAGAAAAGAGTAATTATTCAAATGTTTTGTATGAGAAATGTACTGAAGATGAAAAACTAGATTTTTATAATAACCAATTACAATT
>Ga0247608_10001947_pt1 | contig 27265 bp, 32 predicted proteins | sample 176DNAGHGlowgp2_FD_193490 | JGI IMG/M metagenome (GOLD analysis project Ga0247608, IMG submission 193490) | Sheep rumen microbial communities from Palmerston North, Manawatu-Wanganui, New Zealand - 1766 DNA GHGlow gp2 | ecosystem: Host-associated > Mammals > Digestive system > Stomach > Rumen ... | reverse complement strand
TTTTTAAAATAACAGGGAGTTCGTTGTCCTTTATGAAGTCTTCTCTTATGCTGTAGCCCCGCATCCGAAATTCGTTGGAGATAGACTGAACGTCGTACTCCACCAGAGGGGTGCCATTGAAAGAAACATTACCGATTCTCCATTTGTGCACGGGGAGAGTAATAAGATCCCCTTTATAGAGATAGCAGCATACGTTGTTGTATTTCCACAACTCCTTCATGATCCCGGTCAGTTTTTCTCTCAGCCGCATTCTTTCGTACTGTTCTTCGAAAAGCGCGTAGGTCTTTTCTTTGGATCCTGTTAAGTACCATTTCGAACAGGTGGAGTAGGGGACATATACGTGTTCGATAATGCCCCGGATAATGGGATCGGCGTCAGCGTAATAGTCCGCTAACTGATAAAGGGTAACGATGTTGTCCTGTTTGTTTCGGAGAATAGAAGTATAGTCGTATCCCGCTAATTCTCCGGAGAAGGTGATATTGGAGTTGGTAAAACTCTGCATGGTTTCGTCAGGCGCTTTATCGGCCCCGACAAAAACCTTTGCCTTTTGAGCTGGAACAGCCTCAGAAGGCTTTCTGTTCAGAAAATCAAATAAGCCCATCGGCTGTCATTCCTTTCGTTTAAAATGCGCCGGCGACTCCTACGGAAGGAACGCCCCTGCGATATCGTTTGATGTTTTCTTTTTCTAATTCAGAAATGTAGTCGTTGCCCATCGCTAAGGATGAATATCTGTCCTTATGCATGGTAGCTTTGGGGACATCGTATAAGAAGTTGCCGTTGGCCCCGGGTTTGGCGACGACGTTGCCCATTTCAATCTGTAAAGCGTCCGCTTCTCTGAAGTTGGCGAACTCTTCTTTGGACATCCGTTTGGACTCCTCCATTTGCTGCTGTTTTTCTTTAATAAAAGCAGACGAAGAAGGGAGTTCGATGCGGTTTTTCTCCAGCGCGACTCTTAAATTAGTGTAGATGCGCTGGTTCAAAGTGTTAACCGCTCTGAACGGATGCAACGCCTGTTCGGCGTCAGGGTTGGTTAAAGGCTCGTCGTCCACCACTAAGGGCGGAAACTCTCTGCCGGATTCAGGATCAACCCACTCTCGGTCGAAGAAACGGTCAAAACTGTCTCCGATACCCCGAGCGTCGTATACGATTTTCTCCGCGTTCGGAAACTTGATATGAAAGCACTTTCGCACTTCTTCGGTTAAGAAGTCCAAAGGGACGCCGTTGTAGGATCGGATATGGACGACCTTTCTTAAAAAGGTCCCGTCCTTCTTCTCGGTGAATTTATGGACGATCATGACCGAGTTATCCGATCCTTTCGCTTTGGATGTGGCGATGTCCAGTGAAATAATGTATCTGGACTTGGATCCTTTGGGCTGCTCCATTTCGATCTGGTCTAAGGTTCGACACCCCTGAACCAGGTCGAAAGGAAACGCCGAGTTTTCGGCCGCGCCCAAGAACTTGCCTTCGTACTCCATCTGAAAAGTAGACTCAGGGTTATTACGTCTTTCTTCTTCGTAGAACTCTTCTGAAGTCAGCCCTTCTGAAACAGGAGTCCTGTAGTGTAAGTCGATCGCGAAATATCTTGTATCCCCGTGGGCCCGTCTCTGGACAATTCTTTCGAACTCTTTGTAGAATTCAAAACTCTTCGGGCAGGCAGAAGAAATATAGATGAGCTTCGACTCGAAGTCTTTGAACCCGTACGTTCTTGCGTTGTATCTGGTCTCGTTTCTCGTGGGCAGAACGACGCTTCTTAAAACGTTCATGTCTACGTCTCTCGCTTCGTCGACGACAACCATCTTGGCCCGTCTCGAACGGGCACTCGCGATAGCTACGGACTCGATCGTTGAGCCGTTCCATAACAAAACGCTCGAACTTTCTTTCGAGATCGAAACATAAGTCCGGGCGTTAGTAGGTTTGATTTCGTTTCGGAAGTTAATGTTTTCGTTCGCAAGGTCTCTTATCTTCTCGGCGATACGGGTTGCCTGGTCCGCAGTAGGAGCGACAACCAGCACCTTCGTGCCGGGATATAGAACTCCCAGCGAAAGAGAAATAAACGCGGTGATCCACGTTTTGCCGTAACCGCGTGGCGCAACAACGGCTGAAGTAACGGCGTTGCCTACACCTCTTGCAATAACGTGCTGAACAGGAGTTAGATGAACAGGTTTAAACGCGTCTTCGATAAACATATCCATGTGGGTTCGATAATAAATAACCTGTTCTTCTACGAGATCCCAGTTGGTGATAATGCCCGGACGAGAGATGGATAAACTCATATCACATCCCCCTCGCTGTCGTCCTTCATGGATTCGATAATGTAGCCTAAGTTTTTAATAGCGGTGTCTACAACATCCTCGGGCCAGTCGATCTTTTTAATGCACGGATGGCCGTTGGTTTCAAGATACATAATGGTCTGACCCCAGTTACTCAGCTCCTGCTTTTCTTCGGGCTTTCGTTTGCAGGCCGCAAAGTTGCCTGTCTTCATCAGCAGGTCATATAGAGCGGTAGCGTCCTTTACATCCTGCAAAGCGCACTTACCCGCCATATAGTCGTTCTGCGTCTTGTCGACAAGCAGAGCCGCCTTTGCCAGTTTCTTGGCGTTGTCTGTCAAAGCCATGTCCGACAGATCGAAGTCTCTGTCCAACCCCCGATAGTAGTTTTCTAAGTATTCGAGTTCGGCGGGCTTGAAATGTCCGTTGAAGTCGTTGGAGTAAGTCTTGATATTGGCGTCTTTTTTATTGTCTTTCATGTCGATAACCTTGCCGTTCTCCTTCGCCTCCTGATAGGAATTGGTGTGAACGTCCTTTGTGTTGTCGACATATTTGTAGTTCTGAGATAACTGCATAATAGACGGGATAATAGAACAGGCGACCTGCTCCAATAAAACAGCCTTTCGGTCGTCGTTGGCTTTCTGATAGACCGTCTTATTCGCGCATTGCTGTTCGGCTACCTTGCATGCGTTAGTCCATAAGTCTTCTGTAAACTCCCGGTTGTTTTCAAAAAAATACTCCCGGATCTCGTCTTTCGTCCTGCATTTGGAAACACAGGACTTGCACCAGATATCCTTCTGGTTTTGTTCGGCCCAGCCCCTGTTGGCGTAAAACTGGGCTAAGGGTTTGGTGTGATTGCAGTGCAGGCAAAGCTTTGTTTGCGGGGGTGCTTTTCTCGACTTGGATAATACGGTCGGCATTAGATCGTATCGTCCTCAACTAAAATATTTTGCACCTCTTCGCAAAGCTTCTTTTCTGCGGCGTCAGGCTGAATTTCGATATAACCCTTTACGAGCGGCATATCGTCTGTAGAAACCTTCGTTTTCTTCTCGTGCTTCTGCATGTTATAAAACTCAGCCAGGTTCAGAAATAATTCAGGAGTCTTTGTATACTTGTAGGTAGGAATCTTATATTCGCCTACCTTCTTTGCAAAGGTATACATAATGCCCCTGGACTTAAGAAACTCCATTTCTTTGCGCCACTGCGTGTTGTACTCCCGGTCGAATTCTTTCGAAGGGATAGACGTCCTTGTTTCGTTTGTGTTGGTGCTCATGTTACTGATCTCTCCTAAAAGATAAAATTTGGGATAAGCGCGTTTGTTAATCGACGTCTTCTTCCCTTATGTAGCTTTTCGAAAGACACGCAGTGAAAAACAGTGAAAAGTAAAAAAAGTGAATTATTTCGTTTTGCATGTTTGTGTTTTCGTTTTTGGTTTAGGGAGAGAGTTTGATTTGGTTTTGAAAAGGGTAGGGGTGAAATATCGGGTTTTGTTTTCAGCGTAAAGAAGTTTGAATAAACAAAAACGGCGGTCCCTATATTATAGAAACCGCCGCTTTTAACGTATTTGGTTTTGAGAAGTTGAGATGTTGGTTTGGATGGAGATGGGGTTGTATTGGGTGGAGAGAGTGGGGTTGGGTTTGAATTGGGAGACGAGAGTGGGGGGAGAACAAATATACGGTTTCTTTCGTTCGCGAAAGTTTCCTGGCGTAAAGTCGACATTACGCCGTGGAAATAAATGGGTTAGACGCCCTGGCCCGGAATGCGGCTGGTGTCGGAAAGGAGAACCCATGTCCAATTTCTGCAAACTGATCAGCATCAACGTCACCAACGAAACCGTTGAACTGGAGTGGTTTTATTTCGATGGATCACTCCAGTGGACGGGGGTGTCGCTCATAGAAGTAACAATCCCTGTTGCGCCTTGGGCGGACAAACACGATGTTGAAAAAGCCCTGCGCAACTGGGCGATGGATAGCAACATCCAGAGCCCGATCAGAGGCTTCGAGCTTAACTCGAAGGACTGGACTCGGTTAGCCCAGTGCGGCCGCATCTAACAAATCTAAAAACCGGTGAGCATGCAACGAAACATGCTCATCGGTTTTATTTTTTTTTTTTTTACGTGGACTATCCCGCTCAGTAGTCCGTGACAAAAATATTATGAGCAGCCTGGTCTGATCAACCAGGCACGGGAGGAAACATGAAGACCATTCTCGAAGCGGCGGAAGCTTGGATGGCTATTACCGACAAGGACAGCGCGGAGGCCGTAAAAGCCTTCTTGGCGTACTACGAGGCGGTCCAGGCTGCTTCAAAGGAAGAGGGCCGTCAGGCCCGTTCTCAGCTATCTGTCCGTAACAAGTGAACTAAAAAAGACCGGCGAGCGTACCTTATGTTTTATAAGAGTATGCGACGACCCGGTCTTTTTTTATTTTTTTATGCGGAGCTCCTGCAAAGGATGCTCCGAGGGTGTGCGTTGCGTGTTATACACTATTACGCCAAGTCGAAAGACGCTCCTAACCCTTGGCTTCGGCCAGAAGGAGAAGACGTGTCTTAGGGGATACTCTCTAAGATGCGCAAGGTCCAGACGGAGATTAGGACAAAGAGTATCCGAGTCCCGTATCGATGTCTGGGTCTTGAATGTTGTTCGAAATTGGCAGAAGCGTATCGTTGTACAAGGCGGTCTGGTAGTTTTGTCACACCACGCGTACAGACAAGCAAGCAAGGTTGACAACTTGCGAGCTGCAACCAAGTGCATTATACGTCTCGAGTCTTCAATACGATAGGATAAATGTCACGTGGTGTGAACCATCGGAGTTGAGTTTTGAACAACGTGCAAAAACCCAAGTGAATTCTTGGGGTCAGTCTGAACTAGTAAGCACTGCTAACGCGGCATGTTGCTACGCTGCACTGGCTGACGGGGCTACTAGTCCTGTTCGCGTAATGCGGGCATGGAATGCGTTATGATCCTGTGGGAGATAGAAATATCGTTGTGCGCCACGAAGCGAGTAACTAGGCATGAAGGACAACATGCGATCAAATAAAAACCCGGGTTGCTGCATACCGCATAGCGCGAAAGCAGCTAGGGGTCTGCTCCCGATAAAGCAAGCATACAATCCCCTGACTTGGTGCATCGTTGCTGTACGCAGCGGCGGTGCTTTAGTGGATACTCTCTGGCCGAGATAGGCGCGGTTCAGAGGGGGAGCGCACGCGGGGGCATCGCCAGTAGGTCTTGGATGTTGGGACCTGCGCTTCGTACGAAAGAATCAACATAACAAATAAGGGGAAACTCGAAGGACACATCGGTCAATAAAAGGCCTTTGTGAAATCAGTAGAGAGAAACCTGTTTGTAGAGGAGACCCTTCGGGGTCTCTTTTTTTTATTTTTATGCGAACTATCACGCTCAGTAGTTCGTTATAAATAAATAATATGAGCAAGGAGAAAAGCAATGTACAATGTTGATTGGAACGAGATGTGCAAAAAGGCGGACAAGATCCGCAAGGAACTGGAACTCCGAGCAGAAGAAGAAGGCATGTCTCTCGATGAATACGAGGACTACGTCCTCGACTCATGCGAGTCAGAAAGTCTCATTGTCTTTTGAAAAAAAGGAGAGCATAACAGCTCTCCTTTTTTTATTTTTATGGAGCCTGAAAGGATAGGCTTCAGCCGGCAACAGGGTTACTGAAGCTCTGCATAGCACAATAAGGAGATGTGCTTTAAAGGTCGAATGCAGAGAAGACAAATTGGGGTGAATCATGAAAAAGATTTACATCCGTTGGTTGGCAGCGTTCGCAGGACGCGATCATTCATTGAAGGACTCAATCAAATTTGAAGTCTTTCGTAAGGACGAAGCGGCCTGCGAACCAATTGTGAAATTCACGGGAGTAGGTCACAAAGGCCAGATCGGCGTTCTCCTTAAGAACGAATCGATCTTTCGTGAATTCAAGTATGATTGCTGGTCCTACAAAGGCGGTCAGTGGTTTAACCGCAAGGATCAGCATCCAGACCGCCTGTATGCGTCAAAGCCGAACAATGTATCGAACCATGCTGAAGCTTGGGCTCACATGGATCAAGCGGTGTGCGGCATTGTCGTATGCGGCATGAACATTTGGCAGCTGACAAAGGAACGTAGAAATACGATCCTAAACGCAGCTGCCAAATACGACTTGGCGGTGTATCGCTTTGTCAATGGTTCTCTCCAGAAGGAGGAACTATGATCAGAGCACCGCCGAATTATCGCCCGAAGCGTACTACGCCATCAGCTGCGGGAGATAGCACCACTTGAACAAAACGAGATTGCCAAGTGGGAAAGAATATCTCCTTAGATGGGTCTGAGATTGCGATAAGGGCGAAAAAGGCCAAGAGGCCGAGGAGGGCAACCGTGTTCGACAAATAAGTCGTCCCTCCAAGCACGGGGTGGCAGAGCTGGCTATGCCTACCTGACAAGAGCCAACCAGCGACGCCGGGAACTCTGGCAGAAGAACCCGGGAGATGGGACTGCGGTCGCCACTCATAATCTGCATTCTCGCAACACGCAAAGAAAGGAGTGATGTAAGTTGCGTGTTTAACCGAACAGGGCTTTATGCCCTGTTCTTTTTTTATTTTTTATGCGGCATTAAGGGACTAGAGCCCTGAGCCGTAGGAGGTGCATAAAATGCACGAAGAAGAGATGAGTCTGGGAAAAACCATACTGGCATGCATCGTAGGGGTATTGATGTTTGTTGTCGCCGTTCTCGCGACGGCAGACGCCTTTGCCGAATTTTACGGCGCAGGCAACGTCGACCTGGACAACCGGGTCGTCGTCGAGAACGAAGACGGTTCATTCTCTACGGAGCTTAGCATAACCGTCACAGTTGATGGTTATGAAGTTCTGCTCCCGACCGTTGTCGACGGCAAAATCGTCTCTGAAGACGAAGCCGTTGACCACTTCTTTAAGACCGGCGAACATCTTGGTATGTTTACCAGCGTTGAAAAGGCTGAAGAATATGCAGTTTGGCTGCATCTCCGCCAAGAAGAACATTACGGCTTATCGAGCAGGTAAGCCGTAAGCGTTTAGCCCAGGATAAGCCTTAGTCGTGCCCCTGGGCTGACAAATAGAGCCCTGTTCTCGCTATGCTTTTGCGTTGGCGAGAATAGGTGAGCTCTATTTTTTTATTTTTACGGCGCTCGGCATAGGTCGACGTTGAGCGTCCGGAGCATATGTCGACTCAGTCTCTGCTGATGGCAGGACCCGATGGAGCTACGGAAACTCCGCTGTCGCATGGTTGCGAAACGCTCTATCCCGCAGTTGGGTTGTAAGAGGAACTGTGGGCCTTACTAGTCCCGGTAAGGAATCAGGTTGCCAACACAGCTATTCTTCGGCTGTGGCTGAGCTTATGTCCGAAAGGAGGACAAAGAAATGAAGAAGCTGTTTGCTCTGGTGCTGGCACTGGTGATGGCGTTGATCGGCACCGCTCCCGCCGTGGTGGCGGATGTCGCTACCAAGACCGACACGACTTATGCTATCGACCTGCCACAGAACGTGAAGGACGCGATCTGGCTGCGCGGCTACAAGCTGCGCTGCCGAGCAACAAAGCGGCTGAAAGGTCGCGGCAAAAGGATGCTGAAACGCGTCCTGTTGGCTCCTCTGAGTCTGATGCTTGGCGTCGGTGTTGGCGATATTGTCGCCATGCCGATCGGCAAAGACCGTGACGTTGCAGACGCAAAAGCCCGCAACGAACGTTGGGCATGGCTCAACGCCGATGCCGAGTACATTCGGCAATGTGAGGCTGAACAGGCAGAACTCGACCGCGAAGCGAAAGCGAAAGCGATCGAAGCGGCTCGAGAGATAAAGAAGGCTGCCAAGGCTGAAGAAGCCAAGGCAAAACAGGCCGAAAAAGAAGCTCAGAAAGCCAAAGAGCTAGCTGAGCAGCTTGAAGCCGACAAGGCCTTCGCAAAAGGATTCTCTGTTGTGAAAGCGATCAACCTTGTCAGACAGAAGGACATGGTCGAAGGAGCGATCGATGCCAATCGTGATGCCCTCGCGCAAGCCAGAGTCCGTCGCGACAAGCTGACCGCCGCCACTAAAGAGACGGCAGAAGCAGTTAAGGCAATCGCTGCTGAACTGAAACGACCGACCAGCAGCAGCCGATATCGTAAGGCTGTTGTTGCAGCAGAGGTGGCAGCGGCCAAGCTGGCCGAAGCGAACGCGGTCGTCAACCAGGCTGCGAAGGCACTGGTTGAGACCGAAAATCTGCTTGGCGAACTGAACCGGCAGATCCGACTCATCAAAAAGCACGGAAATCCCTTTGCGAAAGAAGGGCTGAAGTGCGAAATCGACAAGTTTGCCCGTCTTGCAAAGGTGAAGATGGCGAACGAGCAAAAAGGAGTCCGGCCTCTTCAGACCATCAAGGAACGTCTGAAGACTGACAGCTTCACGCTGTACAGTTTTGATGCTCAGACCGTCTTGGCTGCGTATATGGGCTATATTGCGCGGCTAACAGAGAAAACTGATTACAAGAAGCTCCTAGCCAACGTACCCACCGAGGAGCGGAAATCGAAGGTAAAGGAGCTCAAGCAGGCCGCGATCATCAAAAAGAGAAAGGCTCTGAAGGAGTTCAGGGCGTACCTTCAGAACAACGAGAGAAATCCCATCGTTCTGAAGGAAAGCACGGCTCGTGTGAGTCGGCTCCGCCGGAGCATCCTCTCAATGATTTTCGGCATCGACTACGACCAGAAAGCGCCGACAACATCCTGGATTGTCATTGAACATGGCATCCAGGAAATGCTAAAGATAGATCCGAAGGTGTTCTCAGACGACGACAAAAAGGGCCAGAAGGAGCTGGACGAACTTCAACTGGCCCTGTATGAACACATCGGCCGTCGGGGTGTCAAAGTGATCGGACGTCCCGACGAGTACGGCATCTGCTCAGAGATAACCTATGACGGACTGTTCTCCAGCGCGTCTCACCAGAAAGGTGAAAAGCTGGTCATGGCAGACCGTCGGCTGATGAAGCTGCATCAGGAGGCGCTCTGGTTCGGAAGAACGAAAGAGCAGATCCTGAACAGCAGTTTAACAGGTGCGGAGATTTGGAAGATGCGGGCAAACATGGCCCGTCCGATCTCCATGGAGCTAACCACAAAAGACGGGACTCCTGTTTATCTGCACGACGGCAAAATGGTACCTGACGCTGTGCGCAAATATGTGCACAAGAAGGCGCTCAGGATTGGTGATTCAAAGAATAACGGTGGCAAGCCGTACAAGTTCTTGGACAATGCTGAGAACGAAGTGGTCGTTGGCGCTGGTGCCATCCTCATGTTAGAGGAAATGAACACCAGCGTTGCCCAGCTGTCCGGCTGCGGTCTGAAGGGCTGCGGCGTTGATGCCCGGTCTTCGGAGGCGTACGCACTGAAGAAGCATAAGAAAGACCGTCCTAACTGGCTGAACGGAGTAAAGATCCTGTTTAGTGAAGATTGCTGGAAATTTGACAAGGCTGGATATGCCAGCTTCGACGAGTATATCCGGCATATGGACGAACTGGCAGAGAGGTATCCCGGCATCAACCAGGTATACGTCCTCCGTCAGGGTGAAGAAGTTGAAGGAGAAGATAAAGTCAGGACTCTGACTCGGTCCCTCCTTCAGCAGCTTGTGGCTATCACCAAGAGTGAGATCGCCAAGCTGGCGATGCCTGCGATCGCAAAGCTGAACAAACTGAACTCCCTTCAGGGAATGTTCAGTATTGCGGCCGAACTGAACCGCGATGATGAGGACCGTAGCCCGCTGGCAAAGCTCATCATCAAGATCCCTGGCCTGCTGCTCGAGCCTGCCGTGCAGCAGATCTATGAGAAGAAGTGGAAGGCAATAAAGATCGAGGCGATGGGCAACAAAGCTCGAACCAAAGGCCAGTATCCATACATTACGCAAGACCCGGTTGCGTTGTATGAGATATGGGCCTTGGGGATGAGCCCGAATCGCAACGACTTGGGCGTGCTTCGCGCGGGAGAAGTCAGTCTGAATCTGGTGAAGGCTGGCACAAAGGTGGTTGGCGTGCGGTTCCCTGCAAACGCACTGACTGCAAAGATTCTTGTTTGCCGTCCGCTGGCTGGCGTGTTCAGCAGCTGCGGCAACGTAGCGATTCTATCCATCTACGATGACATCCTGATCGTTCAGGACGGCGACGTAGATGGGGATGAAATGTGCATCCTATACGACAAGCTTCTGGTGAAGCTGGTGGAACGGATGCGCACGATCTTCCAACCGCCGGTTATCGTCTTCGCACATGGCGACAAAGCCGAACGCAAGACAATCGGCACAGTAGAAGAACTGATCCGGCGCATGTACGGCAGCCTGTGGTCTGCCAAGCGCTACGATAAGGTCGGTCTCTATGCAAACATGGCAAGAGACTGTGCCTATCTTCTAGGCGCTCAGGTAAAGCGCTACCAGAGGGCCTGCAAGACCGTCGACGCTGCGGCTTGTTCGGTTAACAAAGCTGAACGGGCTAAGGCAAGGCAGTCTATCAGCATCCTGATGCTGTGGATGGCTGCCTGTTCGACTGGCGCGATCCTGGCCATCGATCAGGTAAAAGGCAACTCGGTAGACGAAGGCCTGATCAAGTGGCTGGACGAAGTTATCAAAAAGAACATTGACGAGCGAATGAGCGTCGGAGACGATGAGAACTCCAAGAGATGTTCTCCGTATACTCAGCCATTCGTAAAGGGTGATGCAAGCATCGAATCGCTCGAACCCAACATGGACGTTGGGACGGACTACTTCGCGGTCTACGTTGACGAAAAGACTGGCGAGTTCAGGCCTGACAAAACGGGTACGGTCAGGAACGAACCGGCCATCGTAGAGTCGATGACAGGCTTCGAAGGATATCGGACTCAGGTCCGTCGTGGTTTCGTTACTTCTGGTATGTTGTTGGAGCTGAGGTATAACTACTTCAACAGCCTGAAGAAAGTGAACGGCGAGAACGTAGACGAGAAAGTGTTTGAGCTTATCAGGAGAAAACAGAAAGTCGGCCTGAAAGAACTGCTTGAACTGTACTGGCGCAATGCTTGCAGCCTGCAGTTCAGAATGGCAAACAAGACTGTCCCCGGCAAGAAGAAGGAGTACCAGAAGATGGTGCGCGACAGCATCAAGGACTGGGCTCTGTCTTCCGAATGGAAGGTCGAGTCCGATAAGGCGACCGCTCCGATCGGATATATCTATACAGATTCCGAGAAATGGAGCAACGTCCTTCGGGAAGTCCTGAAAATGGCTCTTGAGTACGACGGAGATATCACGAAGTCGTCTTGGACCAAGTTCCTTCTCGAGACGTTCGCCGAAGACTTCTCAGAGAACATCGACCGGATTGGGACTGATGTTCGGGACTATCTCGACGGCGCATACATCGACTGGATAGACGAAATTGAGGACTGCGAAGCTACCGACTTCACAGCCCTCGAGGAGTCTGACCAGTACGACGGCTACGACGACGAGAACATTGATCTGTCTGAGATCGACGATGGATCGATGTCTCTGCTCGGGGACGACGACTGACACTCGTTCGTCCACGTCGCACTAATCCACAAGAACCACTCCTTGCAGGCAGTATACCACACCGGTATACGAGCCTGCAAGGCTTTTTTTATTTTACGGCAGACAAAAGCCGGAGGCCGTAAGGCAGGCTTATAAGGAGGTACTGTCAATGTTTACTATTACTTGGAGTTTCAAAGGATTCGTCGGAAACCAGATGAGCTTCTTCAGCCGCGAAGAAGCAAACGAATGCTGGACACTGCTGAAACAGTCCGGCGCGACCAACATGAAGGCTGAGTCTGACCAGCCGAAGGAGCCGGTATTCGACACAGTTTCGATCGTCTTCTATGGAGGGGTTAAGGAGTATACCTATCTGACCCGCAAGCCGATTGAGCGCGGAGCGCTGGTTGTTGTCGAGACCAGTGACGGTCGTGAAGTTGTTCAGGTGACTCGCGGCCGCAAACAGACAAAGACCGAGCTTGAAGCACTTCTCCCGCTCGAGAAGTACAAGTACATCGTAGGGGAGGTGATCGCATGATTATCGCCTACGATCTGAGCGGCAAAGAGATTGGCCGCTATGACACAGCGAGCGATCTCTATTATGACTATCCGGATGCTGAGATCCGCGGTAGTCGCGCCATCGTTAGGGAGCCTTAATGGCTCCTTTTTTCATTTTCACGGTTGATTGAGACCTAGCTTCTCCAGTGCGAAATACCTGGAGCGCCAGATGAGTAGCGAGACACCGGAACCCGACCGCACGGGACACGAAGCGGCAAACTCAGCCGTGGATAGAAATATGATCCTAATTCCGCAAAACGAAAGGAGAAAAACAATGTACACAATTAAGACTTACATCGAAGATGCTGGCGAACTAATTCTCGCAAAGACGGATGATTATGAATCCGCAAAGTCGATCCTTTTCGAACACGAAGTAAAAGACGGCGCGATCTTTACTTACTGGATTGAAGAGCCGGATGGGAAAAGGAAGACCTGGTTCGACATTTCCTTCGACGACGAGCTGCCCGATGAGTTAGAGTGGCAAGAGTGGCTGGACGACGAAATGCTCTCAGACACCCCGAACCGGACCTGCACGCTAGCTAAAAAACAGACGGAAAAGATTCGTCACGCAATTGCGACGGTCTCGTTCACCCTTCACAAGGATTATGACCTCTATCTGTACGACTTGGAAGATGAAGAACGAGAAAAGAAACTGGCCGAAGTTGAAGCGGCTAGGAACTTTCTGGCAGAGGAAGAGATTGCGCCCGACGCGGCGCTTAAACACGCCGCGCGATCCAACAACCTTGAGCCGGATCCTGTTAGGTTCATCGACAGGGCGCAGCATTTTCAGTCTGTTGAAACCGACGAGCTGCCGTTCTGAGAGTTATAAGGGGCTGTGAAGAAAAGGATTGAAAAATCCTGAGCTTCACAGCTCTTTTTTTATTTTTACGGCTCGCCTGAGCCGGGGGAGTTTACGCTCCCCTAATCAGGCACCGGGCGGGCCAGAATTTTTGGGGCGGGGAAATTTTTCCCCGCTTCCAAACAATTCTCTTCTCAATAACAATGCTCTACCCAACAACGGGCCCCTAAGGGTCCCGTGAACCCCGTTGGAATGCAGTCTGCTGCTTCGTGTTCTCCCTTCGTGGAGACCGAGCCGCAGGTTCTGCGCCTTCTCCGGAAGACGGACCCGAGCAGCAGGTTTTGCTCGCAACCAGACGAGGCGACCGAGTCAGTGGTCTCGCTCTCTCCCGAGCAGACCGGCCGCGAAGTGGCTTTGCTCTCTCCCTGACTTGACGAGCAACAGGTTTTGCATGCCTGGCAATGCTCCCTACCAAGCTGGGCGATAGGGCTCACCAAAGGTTCGCCCGGTACCCAGATGCACAGGGGATAACCCCAGAAGTGTGCTTGCCAACTCATCCTGATAAAGGGTGCGTTGAACCGGGCCTACGCAAGCTCCGGCCGTAACAAGATGCACGACGGGTAATCCAAGCAGTGCACCCTACTCACTCATTCTGCTGCCGGCGAGTGCTCACTTGCCAGCAAGTTGAATGAGTGCCCGCCCCAAAGGGTCGGGCGGAGCAGGGCGAGGAGACACCTCAGAAAAAACAGAAGGGCAGCTGAAGTTGCGACCAGCCGCCGTGGAAAGTAGCCCTATATCCAGCCGCGCTCCGGTAAAATTGGATATCAGCATGTGCCACTTTGGGCACAAAGGGCAATAGAGCAGTTCCCGGCAGGGAGAGCCCGCACTAAAGACGGGGACCAGACTGTATGTGGGTCGACACATATATAGTCTGGATGCTGATGAAAGTTCAGCCGCAGAAGCGGACAACTGCGATATCAAACACGCCTTTCGGGGAGAAGGGACATAGGCGGCCCTGGATAACCCGACGTGCCCTGCTTCGGAAGACCCGGATCGGCAGGGATGAGAGGATAAGGCCAATGCGGAATTGACCGGTTATGCTTATCCCACCACGAGAAAAGATCCCGTCCGGCATCAGGACGTTAACTGCCGAAAGACCAGGCTTCATTGATGCTATCGATGCTATCTAGTCAATTACTAACAGAAAATGGTCCGCAGATAGGACGTCAGGCAGTTGCAGCGCCTGGCCAATCCCGTACTGCGCAGGCTGGTAACAAGAAGAAACTGCACTTAGCGAGCCGGGTCTGACATGCCGCGCTGAGTATAGCTGGTGTCCGTAACATACCTGACCGACGATAAGGGGTCTGCCGCGAGCGACGGCGAAGAGGGAAGCTATCCTAGGGATAGTATTGAACAGGGGTCCCATTGCTCAACTAGCCAACTGAGGGGTGTTGGGGCGAATGAGCCTTATTCGTGGCTGTTGGCAGGACAGCAGTACCAAAACCGCTCTGCGGAGTGCGCACGAAGCAGGATGTTCGGCCTTAGCTAAGCTGAGCACACAGACTGGAGTAGCTACCAGTCTGGGTAAAGCTACAGTCCCGTAGTGCAAGTCGGGACGGCTTAAAAAAGGAGGTTGTCGCTCATGTTTGATCGTGAAAGCATTTTAGACGAAACGCTGTTGGATTTTTATCCGGATTCAGATGATTACGAATCCGAAGAAGATTGCGACAGCCTGGGAAATCCGTTGATCAGCAGATCGGTCGACAAACAGGAACTTTACATCGAGAACTCAGCAGGGCATTGCTATTTGGATGACATTGACAGAACTTGTGTCAAAACTTGTCATTACGTCTACGCTGACGGGATTCTCGAAGACAAAGCCGGTTACGACATTGTACTTTACAACGCTAACGACGGATTCGATTTCAATACAGTTCGAAAAGAAGATGTTGTTGCCGTTCTATCTGACGGCACGAAAATCGAATCGGTTCTATTCTTCTGGGGTTCGCACGGGCTTCTGATCGCAAAAGACGATAAAGAAGGACTGCTCCGAGGAGAAGAAATGTATGAAAACCCGCCGGAATACATTTGATCAAGTCGGTATTGGTTTAAAAAAAAAGGAGAGTGATTCCGATGAATAGCTGAACGCCTTCTCGACAGCGGCGTTAAGGCTGAAGGGGTAAACACAGGACAGAGGTCAGAGTGATGCCGGATGGTAAACGGCTAGCGGCCTGCCTTCATGCTGTGTCCCGTGAGAGCGTCCCGCGACTTTCTGAGTTTCACACGAAGCGGGTAACGTTAGAAGGATTAAACTCAGCGTCCGGCTTCAACGCCGGGAAGGGTACGTGCAACCCCACCTTTATCGGGATAAGAGCGTGGTCGGTGCAACTCCGACGATCCCGCAGAAAGGCCGCCGCGAGCGTCGGCCTGTAACAAGGCGACAGAGAGATTTGTCAAACTGGTACTACAGAAAACAACAAAAACAGAAAGGATGGTACCCGCAATGAAGTATCCCACTATTCAGGAGATTGAGAACCTTCGGACCATTATCAAGAACAAGAGAGCCCGTATTGAAGGACTGACCAAACTGCTTCGCTCCGGTGTGAAGAAGTCCGACCTTGATTGGATCCGGGCTGAAATCGCGGAGCACGAAGCCTACTGCGCGAAAATGGAGCAGAAGGTGAAAGCCTTCTATGCTCCTGCAGCGGCGTAACCCGTATCTGCCTGCCCCGGCTACTGCTTAGCGCTGGCCGGGGTGGATGTACTTTCTCGACAGAAAACAACAAAAACAGAAAGGATAACGAGAAAATGAAAATTCAGGTAGAAACATATCTCGAAGCATGTGGCATCGAAGCTCTTCCGCGCAAGAACAAGTTCGTAGGCTGGCAGATTCTGCCCATCACAGAATCCCAGAAGAAGCAACTCTGGGACCTCGGGATCGGCTACAGCCATATCTATTATCAGGGACAGGCAAACTATATCTTTGACATGGTCACTATTCGTAAAGCGGCCGGCATGGCGTCTCCCAAACAAATCGCAATCCTGGTCGAACGCGGCTATCCTATCAAAACTCTCTGCAAACTGACTTCTAGAGCAGCCAGCAAGAAAATCAGCAGCTGCCTGAAACCGATCTAAGAAAGGACAAAAATATGTATGCAGTTGAATTCGAATGTGATCGGCCGCAGATGTTCGACTACATCAAAGACGCGGCCGAAGTATGGGCAGCTTATCCGTCTTATCTCGAATGTCGGGTTACCGACACCGAGACTCGGATGGAAGTTAACAGCAAAACACTGGAGTCTGTTCTGGGCTATAGAAAGCTGGCTCCGTGCCCGCTGAAGCCCAGATCAAGAGTAGCATTTATGTTTTAAGATATTCGACAGAGCCGATCGAAAGGGTCGGCTTTATCGAGTGTCTCAAATACCGTCTGCAGGACGGTCCTCCTTTCGAAGCCCGGGAGAAGGGGACGCTCCCGGGTATGCCAGACATAGTCCACTTCCGAGCTGAAAGACGCTCAAGTGTCTGGCGGGTAACGCTAACGGACTGAATAAAAAAATATTAGGAGGAGCCCAAAATGTTTTTCAATGTTTCGAATCATCCGATCTTTACCGAGAAGTCTACCTGGTCCAAAGAACAGAGAGAGATCGCCGAGATCATCGGCGGCGAACTCGTCGACATCCCGTTTCCAACTGTGACGCCCGACATGCCGAACTCCCAGATCGCAATGATCGCACACGAGGTGGCTCGCGATCTGAAGGGTATGTCCAAAAACACTCTTTCGGCAGCAATGGTCGCAGGTGAGTACGCGACTACGATCCAGATCATCGCTGAACTCCAGAAGGTCGGCATCCCGTGTTACTTCGGCCAGAGTGAACGGATCGCCGAAGAGCGAGAAGAGAACGGCCAGGTCGTGGTCGTTCACAAGTTTGTATTTCGGAACTTTCGAAAGGCACCGGCCATTCAGCTGGTAGAGGAGGAATAACATGGCGAAATATGAATTCGGTCTCTGTGCCGGACGGCACGCCTGTCCCGTCGATCAGTATCTTTATCCTAACGAGCTCACAACTCTCGACGCGGACACCCTGGTCAAGCATGCTTACGAAGCCATCCCCGAAGACGCGACTTTGCTCAAAGTCTATGTGACGGGCTTCACGCCTGCCATGTTGGCCGTTGTCCGTGCCTGCTTCGAGCGGCGCGTCACCCTGGTTGCCTACAACTATGACCGGAACACCAACAAGTATGTGATGATGCCCATTATGATGTGGGCTGACCATACCGAACGTGTTCCAGCTTGGTGACCTGCCGCAAGCGTCAGGCATACCATTATGAAGAACCGACAAAAGAAAGAGGTGATACCAAAGGTGACTTGAAAGGGACTGTCATCTCGTGTCCCCGAATTGCGAAAAAGGAGCTCTGGTGAAGTTTAGTCTGGATGGTAAACAGACTGGGCGGTGGAAGGGGGAGACCCAGAGCGTAGATGACCGTAGCATGCACGTATCGGACAATTGCATGCTGACGCGCAGTATTTGTATGTCCGGCGTCGCTGGTCGACTGGACCGGCCGGGTACGTAAAGCCCACCAACGTGCAGATAAAAGTATTTGTCGGTGCAACTCCGATAGTCTGCATTAGTTTGAATTATTGAGACATGCACGGTTGGCAAACAACGTCGTGTCTCTGGACCGGCTGGCGAATGTTTTAGTAGCGATTGCCAGCGCGAATTGACAAACACAGCTGGGGCCCCTGGGAGTACCAGACCTGGGGGCTTTTTGTTGTATGTCAAAAAGAAAGGAGAATGAAAATGTGGGTAGTGGTTTTTTACACATGCAATTATAAAGACTGCGCAGCATTCTGGCACAAAGAGTCTGCGTGGAAGTTTTACGAATCCATAGACAAACAACCTGGCATTTCGGCCGATGAACCCTACTTTGAAAATGAGTTGGGGTGGAAGTAATGTATGTCGCCAGACCACCATATTTCCTATACGACAACGATAAATATACAACTCACGTATTCTTCGATCCAGTTGACGCAATGGAGTTCATTGTCCAACTAGGACCAAGAAAATATGGCTCGTACGACTTACTCGATGCAAAAGGCACAACAATACACTTCGAACATTTAGAAAGGGCGATGGAAAACATGAATAAACTGAATGAACGGCCCAATAAGTACATAGTAGATATTCATACTGATGGGGCCTGCAGTGGCAATCCTGGACCGGGCGGCTGGTCTGGCATTATCGTAATGTACAAGAACGGCAAGAAGCTCGAGAAGACCGTGTCAGGCTACAGCCTTGGCACGACTAATAACGCGATGGAACTGACTGCTGTAGTCGAATCTCTGAAGAAACTGACGCTCCCTTGCGAAGTGACTATTCACACAGACTCCCAGTATCTCTGCACCTGCTCGAAGCATAGCAGCGAATGGTTCGAGCAACCGAACAGACCGAACAAAGATCTTTGGATCGAGTATCTAAAGGTCTGCTGTGCCGGCAGACACCACGTAACCTTCGAGAAGGTGAAAGGTCACTCCGGCGAAGTCTACAACGAACGGTGTGACAGAAACGCCAAAGAACAGGTCAAGAAGGCGTTTCATGTTATCTATGAGCAGGGTAAGAACCTTATTTATTAACATAGGAGGCAGTTATGGCTGAATATAAATACAAGAAAGTAAATGGTGTTATCTGGGGTCGTATGCCTGATGGTACGGCCCAAAAGTTCGAAACAGTAAAAGATTACAATGAAGCCTACTACACAGCTCTGGATGAAATCGTGGACCAAATAGCAGAGCTCCATAAACGAATGGAGATGGAGTTCCCTGAGGACTACGCCTTTCTGGCATCATAAAATACGGGTTTGCTAAGAGCTCTTATCTTTGAATGGATAAATACTCGTCAAAAGATATAGAGCTCGGAAAACCCACGACTTAAACGTATCAAATTGACAAAAGAAAGGACGTTAAGACAAATGCGTAAAGTATATTCTGTTTTACCCGGTATAGATGGTGTGTGTGACTATGACTCTCCGTATCAGGGATGCGAAGATGAATGGCCGCCGTATACTCCTATGAGCGACGAAGAATATGCAAAATTGCTTGAAGAAAACAAGAAACTTGAACTGCCGTTCTGACAAAGGAGAAACAAAATGACTAAAGTGCGTGTGGTTCTAATAACGTCAGACAACACTCAGTTCGTTATCGAACTGAAAGGACCAACAGAACAGGAGCTGTCTGAGATCGACGGACCGGATGTAGAAGGCCAAACAACTTCTGCGGAAGTCTGGCTAGATCGAAAGCTGAAAGAATTAGCAGACGCCATTAAAGTAACTGGCTATAAGGCTAATGTCTTTCATTACTTCGAAAGGGAAAAAGACGATGCAAATACTCGATAACTTTATCATCGTTGTTCTTCATGTCGTCTGCTTCTATGCCGGCATGAAGATATCCGACAATTATCACGATAAGCAGCAGGCCAGAATAGATTACGAAGTGAGACTTGCGACAGCAAGACAGAAAGCTAACGACTACGGTGTCTATGTCGCTCCCGAAAAGAGAAGACACAAACAACCTATCGGTCAGCCGTTTATGGACCGGCTGCAAGACTACGGGCAGGCAACCCAACAAATAAACGCCGATAAGCCTGTCGCCTGATTTTTTTATTTTACGGGGCGGGAGATTTTTTCGCTCCGCCAAACGCTTCCCCTCTCAACACAACGCGATGCCCAACAAAGGCAAAGCCAGACAATCCCCTTTTCCAAACTAATAGAGGCGGCCGCAAGGCGTCCGCCGGACCTCCCTGCAGGGATCGGCTGCCCAAGCTATCCCTCACCACAGGTTACCACAGGCGTTGCTTCGAAAGCTTCGCTCCGACAGAGGAGGCCGCCGCAAGGCGTCGGCCGGAACCTTCTGAGGAGTGGCAAAAAAGCTACGCCTCAATAGCGATAGTTCTGCTTAGTTTCGCTGCGCTTCGAGAGAAGCAATGCAAAACAGAGCCGGCCGCAAGGCGTCCGGCAGAGCAGGGCGAGGGGAGGAAACCCAAGCAAACCTCCTCTCAGAAACCATGCGATTCCCAGATACCGGCCCGCAAGCGGCCCGGGGAGCATGGCGATGGCGATGAAGCAAAAGCTGAGCCAACCGCGTTCCTTCGGCGGGATATAAGCAGTTGTTGGATAGGTTTGCAGTTATCCGAGAGAAACTGTGCGTGGTCGTACACGGAAAGTGCGGATAGGGAGCTGTACCCGAACAAACAGTGCGCGTCGTATGCGGAAAATACGAGTGGCTCAGAAACACAAGTAAATGAAATCGCAAGCGTGAAGCTGGGCTTGGGACAAACTCCACAGAAAACACTAATAACAGAAATCAGGAGGAATTTACAAAATGGAAAACTACATCGCTACTGGTCACATCACCAAGAACGCTTCTACCCGTACTGTCATGGTCAAGGGCACTCCTGTGCTGGTCACCGACTTCACCGTCGCCGTGAACCGGGGTCATGGAGAGAACCAGAAGACCAAGTTCATCGTCTGCTCCATTTGGCGCGACCGTGGAGCGAAGCTGGCCCAGTATCTGGTGAAGGGCCGTCTCGTGACCGTGCAGGGCAACCTGGATGCTAGGGCCTGGACTCCCACCAAGGGTGAGTTCGAAGGCAAGCCGCAGGTGCAGTTCATCATGAGCAACCCGGAGATCGATCTCCCGACCGCGAATCCGGCGGCCAAGCCTGACGACGACGAGATTCCGTTCCTGCCGGACGAAGATCTCGACGCCTGACCTATATCAAGTTCGTTAGTGGAGGATCCGGCTCCGAAAGGCCGGGTCCTCCCTTTTTTATCCGCTCCATTACAATACCCGTCAAATGTACAATGTGGTTTCGTTTCTTCCCATCCAAGACGAAGACATTCGAGAATCCCTATAATGGGAAAGAAAGTGCAACCGAGACGACCACAGAAACCACTCCGACAGAAACCTGGTTTGTCTCTCCATAAAATTTAGATCAAAAGGAGAGATGAAATGAACATCCACATTGATCCAGAGTTTAAGAAACTCATACCGCCGCTGCAGGATGATGAATTCCAGCAGCTTGAAGAAAACATCCTTTCAGAAGGATGCAGAGACCCGCTTATTGTCTGGGGAAATATTCTGATTGACGGACACAACCGTTACGATATCTGCAAAAAACACAACATTCCGTTCCGCACGGCTGAAAGAGAATTCGAAACAAGAGACGACGCTGTTATTTGGATTATCAAAAACCAGTTTGGACGAAGAAATTTGTCTGCATACGATAGAGCAAGACTGGCACTGAAACTAAAGCCTGTGCTTGCAGAAAAAGCAAAAGAAAACCAGGGTACACGAAATGACATTTGTCAGAAATCTGACAAAAGTTCCATTGACACGAAAAAAGAAATAGCAAGAGCGGCAGGTGTATCCCACGACACAATTGCTAAAGTAGAGAAAATAGAATCAAAAGCGACACCTGAAGTCAAAAATCAGATACGCTCTGGGGAACTCAGTATTAATCAGGCGTATCAGCAGATTCGACGCGAAGAAAAGGAATTAGTCCGAGAAGAACAGCGGCAGGAAAACGCAGAGAAAATCGAAACACTTGCAACACCTTTGGAAGCACAGGGGTTGTTCCAGACAATTGTAATAGATCCGCCGTGGGACTGGGGAGACGAAGGCGATGTAAATCAATTCGGCAGGGCGAAGCCCGACTATCACACTATGCCCATTGAAGAGATCGAGAAACTCCCTGTTGGCAAAATCACAGACGACAACTGTCATCTTTATCTTTGGGTGACAAACCGCAGCTTACCGAAAGCGTTCAGACTGATCGAAGCCTGGGGCTTCAGATACATCACCTGTCTTACTTGGATAAAGCCATCAATGGGAATGGGCAACTATTTCAGGGGCCAAACTGAGCATGTGCTGTTTGCTGTAAAAGGATCACAGCTGTTAAAGCGGCGGGACGCTACAACTTGTTTCGAAGCTCCGCGTGGCAAAGGACACAGCGCTAAACCGGATGAATTCTATGATCTTGTAGAGTCATGCAGTTATGGACCTTATATCGACATCTTCGGCCGCAGAGACAGAGAAGGCTGGAGCGTGTGGGGTGAAAACGGATGACTCAACAAGAAGTGTGGCAAATAGCTACACAAAACCTGGCTCAAAATACATTTCAGCCAAGAGTTCACAGCTTCAGCCAAAAATTTGAATTTTCTTTAGGGAGTCAGCAGCTGCTCGATGTGGCCATATTAAAAAACTGTATATCCGACTGTGTTAGCGTCATTAAAACAGAAGAAGTGCTTGATAGAAGCGGCATAGACTATGTCGCACATCTGTCCGGTGGTGCGTTGATAAACATTGACGCAAAAACAAGAGAACCAGGTGCTTCAAAATACTGGAGATATAACGAGCCTGAGCTTGCGCTTGAAACATGGAGTGTCGTACCAGACAGAACGCATTCTGGCAAATGCGGCTGGACACTGAATACGGCTTCTCAGGTAGACTATATCTTGTACACATACGACAGGGCCGACACAGACAAATTTTACCTTTTGCCGTTTCAGTTCTTGCGAACAGTGTTTGCGAGAAACGAAGAAGCGTGGTCAAAAAAATACATGCGAAAAAGGCAAGAGAGTAAAGAATACAAAGGCTGGTATTCTGAAGCCATATTTGTCCCGGCATCCATTGTAATATCGAAGATAAATGAAGTAATGACAGGAAACATATACCAAACATTAACATAAAACAAAAACAGAAAGTAGGATGAATTAATGGCTGTATCACTTGAAGAACAGGAGACTACGATAAACCTGTATCCCAAGGCCGTAGATAAGTCTGAGATCTACAGCTGCGAGCCAAACGTCAAAAAGAAGATGCTCGAATACGCAGAGAAGTATCCGGACGAGTTCGTCATAACAAAACAGGACGAAGTCGGCATATTCGCTTCAGTGCCTAGAGACTGGTTCAAGTTTAAACCGCCCCGCAGGTTAACGATGACTCCCGAGCAGAGAGCGGCAGCCGCAGAGCGGATGAAACAATTCGCAGGAAACAGAAACGCATAACGTGTGTTCTTTGTCTTAGTAAGCCCGTTTAATTCGGGAGTAAGTTAAACTCCGGATGTAAGAATGAGTATTTGTTGGTGCAAAAACAGGGTATCGACAAACACCCGTATTTAACGGACTAACTAAAGGCAAAATAAAAAAGTTCTCCCTTGGGTCTCTCGGACTGGGTACCCTTGACAGGATACCCTTGAGACCCGTCTCTCTCCTTTTTCTTGCCGTCCGTAAGGACGGGCCTTCTTAAGCGGCTTCATCTCCCGTTTAAGAAGGTATAAGCCGGGCTAGCTCAACAGGTAGAGCAGCTGACCTGTAATCAGCAGGTTATCGGTTCGAGTCCGATGTCCGGCTCTCGCCCGTAAGGGCGACTTGACAGACGCTACCGGCATCGTCCCTGCATCGCCGGACATTTCTCGTAGCACCTTAGGGCAGGGACATATACCCCGACACGTAAGTCTTAATAGCAGGCTCGTCTCCTGCCAGGGTAAACTTAATAAAAAGATGCAGGTGACTAACACTTCGACGCACACAGCTTCACCAGCTGGGAGAGCGTACTAAAATATTTTAGTCCGTGCTCCGGGAAACACACCTGCAATACAACCGTCTCTGCACAAGGCCTCAGTTGCAGTTCTTCGGCTGTAAGTCTCTCGGCTACGCGTGATCCACCCCTGCCTGAGAGACAGCCTGCCCGTAAGGGCAGGTATATGCTGTCGTAGCTCAGTTGGTGAGAGCGCCGGTCTTATAAACCGGTGACCGCTGGTTCGAGTCCAGCCGACAGTACTGTGCGGTGTCGGGTTCTCTGCCTAGCAGGACTTAATCAGCCCGTTCAACTCGGGCTGGCCGCACACAATATAGACCCGTAGCCAAGTGGTAAGGCATCAGACTTCGCGGAATCGTATAAGTTATTACGTTCTTATATCCCATCGGGATACGTCGACTAAGAACATGCAAGTTCAATTCTTGCTTCCGCGGCTGACTCTGACATGCGTAGGTTCGAATCCTGCCGGGTCTGCTTCTCTTCGAGCGACACACTAACAACAACAGCGCTGCTTGCGCTATAGCCGTAAGGCAAAGCCGTAAGCAACACGTTACGTCTCGTCATATCTCTTGGGCATGACGTTAAAGTACACACCTCCTTAACGCAAAGGGTATCCCGTTGTTGCAACTGTGTTGTGTACCTTTCTCACTCAGGTTATGCTATTTGGAGCTCGGATACTCTCTCCAAGACCGAATGGTCCTGCATTTCATGTGTGTATGCAGCGGTTAAGCATCTGCCTGTGGCTCAGAAGGTACTTATCAGACTGATATCACTACCGTAAAGACTCTTATGCCGTAAAGAGAAATGAATCTCTCTGAAATATTTCTCTTTCTGCTTCTTCTTTATATATATTATTATTATATAGAAGAAAAGAGTTATTACTTGTGAAATTAATGACTTCTTTGGAGTATCTTTCTCTAGGGTAATGACTGAAGGAAAGAGAGTCATTCCTCTAGGGTGACACTTCTATGGAGTGATTACAGGGATAAGAAGTGACTTCTCTGGAGTGAACTTTACAAGAGAGAGATTACTGAAGAAGAGAGGTTATTAAAGAGATGTTGTTGGTAGTTACAGTAGAGTCTTTAGTAGAGAATAGTTCTTTCAACAACAACAACAAAACATCATCATAGTAAACACTATCTTTCCTCTAGAGAACAGAGAAGTATTTACAGAACCAAATATGATTACCAAGAAGAATGACTGATTACCCTAATATAACTCTTAACCTCTTTTTGTTGTTTTTGTTTTTTAACGCAATATACGAGTAGACTTATTCTCTTTTGGGAGAATAAGTCTTACTCTATTGCTAAAACAAAAACAAAAAAAGGTGATTACTAAAGAACCAAATCATGAATACAACTACTAGGGTTTTTACAATAAACATACTAGGTCATTAATTACCTGACTGGAAAACGAGAGAGAGAACGGCCGCGAGAGACCGGCCGCCGAAGAAACCGGATAGGGGAGTAATGTAAAATGCAAGATAGCATATTCGATATTATGACATACGAAACAGAGTTCTGTCCTTTTTGCGGTAAACAAATGAAGTTAGTGGGGTATGAACATACTGATAAGTACGGCGGCGAAACAATGCGATATTGGGAGAAAGAATGTATAAATCCCAAATGCGCAAGCATGAGAGACTGTGTTTGTTTGGCCGTGAGAAAGGAAACAAAATGTAAAAATGAAGTATAGAAATGCAAGAAACTTTTCTGTCTTTGCTGTTTATCGCGGTAGTTCTGTTTATATCCCGAATAAGCTGGTTCAGGTGTCTGTATGTAAAATAGCCTATTCGTGGTATGTGTATTATCGCAAAGTATGCAAAATATATTCTTCTATCGATTCGTTGCTAAAAGAATGGGATGTTATACGTTTTGAAGGAGAAAGAAATGGATAAAATACATGACTTTTGTGTTCAGCTGGAGAAAATATGGTGGCAATGGCCTGAGCTAAGGTTTGGACAGATGATGATAAACATGCTGGGTGCTTACCTGACAGAGACCGGCCGCGACGCTTTCTATGTAAAAGACGAAGACCTTTTAAAGTTCTTTCAGGAGTATATGCAAAAACATTCTCCCTGGACTGAAAATAACTGATACTTAATGCCGAGGGGTTCTGATGGATGTAAGAGGAGGGGCTGGAGTGGTCGGAGCACGATCCAGTGTGTAGGCATTAAATATAAACCGATTGTCTGGGGCGAAACTGCTTATCCCCAGCCGAAACGCAATAAAGGCTTGTGCCCGGAGCAGGGGTAGCAACTCGTAAGCGGATGCGAGCGGTTGGTAGAAGCAAGCAGCCGGGTTTACATACCTGCGGTTTACCGGCTTTGTTATTATCTCTGATCTGCTGATCTTAAGAACTATTTAAACCGTCTGTACCTGACCGGTGATTGCCGCCTTAACGGCCATAAGAGCAATCATAGGTAACAGATTAAGTAACAGGTGATGCTGACATGCTGGGTTTACACTCCTGCGGTTTACCAGCTTTTTTTTGACCGTGTTCACCCTCTACGCTTGCGTGGAGAACGCGAGAGCAAGGTGACGAGACCCACAGTGCTTTGCGAAGCCTTCTTGGCTGTGGGAAGGGTAAAGGTTGTTCCAGCGGGCTGGGACTGGTTTCCGCCGCAGACTCGGCTGCGTTAGGTGCATATCGCTGGATAGCGACTATGCATTCCGAGCCCATGAAAAATTTTTAAGGGGGTATTGCCACATGCGCTACACTTTCGGTCTTTGCTCCGGCCGCCACGACATCCCGGTAGAGAAGTATCTCTTCGAAACCATTTCTGATCCGACCGATTTCGACAGCATGTACAAACAGGCTGTTGCCGCTATTCCAGCCGACTGCACGGAACTCTGTGTATACGTCACAGGACTTACAGCCGCGATGTTGGCTGTGGTTCGCGCCTGCGACCAGCTCGACATTGACCTTGTTGCATATCACTACGACCGCGACAACGGCGTATACGTCGAACAGACTGTAATCGCTGCTGGTCCTTCCTGTGCGTTCTGCGGAAAACCCATGCGGGGTTTCTACACTTGCCCGCACTGTGGAGCTACCTGACCGTGAAAGGAGAGAGTCTATGTATATCTCAAGGAACAAGCTGAGTAAAAAGGCTAGGAAAGAGCTGAACTCTCAGCGGCGGGTGACATGGGACTTCTCTCCCATATCCCGAATCAAACCTTCCGGAAAAACTTACAGCCGGGCTCGAATGAAACGGGAACGGCCGCAAGCGGCCTACTGATCACCATGGGAAAACTACAAACCCTAAACACTTATTTCGACAGTGTTATTATAACACAGAAAGGAGCTTTTTACAATGAAAACCTTAACGCTCGAAATGATTGAAGAAATCAGATTCCACATCCAGGCCAAGAAAGACCGGCTGGCTTCCATCAAGCGGCTCGCATTTAACATCGCTAAGCAACTGCCCACGATGGATCGGAAGCAGGTTCTTCAGGCCGCTGAAGATCTGGCCGATCTCCGCGAAGAACAGAGACAGATTGAGAAATTCCTTTCCAAGAACGAACAGATCGTTCGGAACTTCTATGCTCTCATGCCCG
>Ga0247608_10001943_pt1 | contig 27298 bp, 59 predicted proteins | sample 176DNAGHGlowgp2_FD_193490 | JGI IMG/M metagenome (GOLD analysis project Ga0247608, IMG submission 193490) | Sheep rumen microbial communities from Palmerston North, Manawatu-Wanganui, New Zealand - 1766 DNA GHGlow gp2 | ecosystem: Host-associated > Mammals > Digestive system > Stomach > Rumen ... | reverse complement strand
GAGTTCTGATAGGCACTCGCCGTGTATACCTACGGTGAAATTATCCAGAGTTTCAAGTGTAATCGCCGGGTTGCTTAACTGGAACAACTTCATTGCTAATTCACACATCTTAGTAAGGTCATACTTCTTCTTTTTGAACAACTTATTGATTCTATCAAGCTTCTTCACATGGTCATATGTTGGTACGACGGTACGTCCATGTTCAATCCGAGATAGTATGCGCTTGGCACGCCAGAATGCCAGAAACCAGGTTGATATCATAAATCCTCCCTTTCAGGAATGTCCAAATTATTGTGCGGTGGTTTCTGACAGTAATGTACTACCAAATTGCCGTCTTCCTTTGATACAAGGCACTCACAATTGTCGTTCTTGAGCGCATGCAACACATCATGTAGTGCCCATGCTGTAACTTGTACTACGTCACTGTGTGTACGAAAATATTCATGATTAGTGATGGTCATTTTTTACTCCTCTTATATAATGCTAAGTCCACATGGACCAGCGGCGGATAAGTGGAGGAATAATGTTCAAGCATAACATCTATATAGCCACCGTTGGCCACGGCGTCAAACTCTATAGCGGATACCGCAGACAACCCCATTGCTTGTTTTGCCAGTTTAAGCGTCCACGGATTACATACACCGCGAAATGGGTTGCATAGAACAAGTGACCGGTCACTCGGCGAAAACTTGCTGTTCATTCCTAGTCCCTCCTCATCCCATGCCTTATCACACCAAGCCTATCCCACTCCTCATCAAGCCTATCCTTAGCGTCCATATCTTGAAAGAGCAGGCTAATAAAGTGCGGTCGTTTATTTATGCTATATCCTAACGAATCAAGATAATAATTCCTATCATGATACTTGATAATCGGGTGTCCATCTTCTTCTGCAAAAATAGCATCTTTATAATGGTCCAATATACACTTAACCGAGACCTCCAAAGGAATATCTTCGACTACCTGGTCGTCAAGGTTATCCGGCGTCGCAATATCCTTCGTGGATAGACCCGATTCATGCAAAAGTTTGTTGTATTCATCTAGCGCCGTTTCAAGCCACGTCTTGACCTGTGCCAGAATATGGTCACATTCTTCCTTATTCGCAAAAACATGCACCGTGTCCATAAGGTAGAAGTTAGCCTTAGATAAACATAACCTACATTTGTCCAAGCGTTCTCGTTCGGAGTTGGACATTTTTAGTACCATATATGTCAATCCGGTAAGATTAGACGTTTCCTTATATGACTCTAAATCAAGTTTCATGGCTTACTCCTTGATACGATTTGCCGGTGCTTGTTGAATGTGAATGACCATATGCGCCATGTCAGCGTGAAGCGTCTCAGCAGTGTACTCGCCGCGCTTGGCTTTCTCTCGGATGTCATTAGCGGCTTGTTCGAGGAAAGTCGGAAAGTCGTAGCATCCAGACTTTGCCGTGGCTTCGAGTTCGTCGGCGAGAATGTTAGCGATCTTGACTAAGGATTCCTCGGGCTTCTTCATATAGCTGAGCGCTACTGCAGCATAGTCCAACTTAGGATTGTCCATAGGATTGTATTTCATTTTAGCCATCGTTTCCTCCGAGTTAGGTGAGAAGATTGTACATGAACTATACCACAAATATAGTAATTTTTTTAATGCCGGTAGCGCAGATAGCAAAAATTTGCTATATTTGTAGACAAACAGGAGATAATCTATGTGCAAACTCAACCCACGTCCAATCAACCTGAACGACCATGTATATTTTGAAATAACCAAAGAGGGCCTCGCATTATTTGACAACGACCCTAAAGAATTGGTAGATTTCATAAAGTATCACGTGCATACACACGAGGTATCCGGTAAGCAAGTCAATATGGTCAAAATGCAACTTTGGGAGTTCATTGAGCGGTTCGGTAGCCAAATACATTTATGGTCCCGACCGATAGCCGGCAGCAACAACTTGTATATCGAGTCCGACCAAAATAAGTTAAGTGGCGTATTACACGATGAAAGTCTAGACCACCCGCTAAAAATAGGGAATCAAATATGGTCACCTAAGAATCTATCGGTTGACGACGGCGGTGACGGAATCTACCACAACGAGTACAATGGCGAAGTAATGTATAGTTACAAGGCCGCAATAAGAATAGTTAATCAACTTCCCGGTTGGCATCTTCCTTCTATGAATGAGTGGAAAGAGTTGATTACATACTGTGGTGGCGATACACTGGCTGGTGATAAACTCAAGTCCGACGTTGGTTGGAACGGAAATGCTAACGGAACTAATGACGTTGGCTTCTCCGTTAAGCCACATGGTACGGTTCTTGACGGTAAAACAACTGATGTGGGGTCTAACGGATTCTTCTGGACAGCAACAGAAAACAATGGACTATATTCCGAGGCTATTGTGTTTAACACATCACCTGTGGTGTATGAGCGAACCTACGACAAGACACAATGTCTATCTATTAGGTTACTGCGTAATAACATCAGCCAGAATAACCCCAATAAGAAGGAGGAATAATGCTAAACCCCGCAACCTTGCCATTTAGACATAATAGAGTCAATGACTTTGCCGCCGGTTATGAAAGTCTATGTCTACCAAAGTGTTGCTGAAAAGGAGATTGTTTATGCCGACCGAAAACTACAACTTATATTTTCCCTGGAGGATTAAAAATGGTAAACGCTAAAACCCTGGAAAGACCCTGCACCTTGCAATTTAGACACAATAATAGCGACGACTTCGTTGCTGGGTACGCCAAAGACGAGATGGATACTTATGTATCACATCTTGAGGATATTATTGCCGAACAGGCCGATACTATCCACAGATTGAGGGTGGCTAATATAGACTTGTCGCGTCGACTAGACCGTGCTAACCTGGATGCAAGGTGTAGCAGATACTAATTACATACATGATAAGCAACCTCGGGAATGCCGAACAACAATAAGGATAACACCATGAACATAATCAGAATCGCATATCTCATAGGGACGACCCCAGAAGAAATATGCTCAGACATCATGACCGAGTCCAACCAGATGTGGCGGTCGGTGGGTTACTGCGGCGACGAACTCCGTGTAGGACCAGGTATGCTAAAGGTCCTACGGGACGCAAAGCAGTTCTTCAACCAGTTTGACGAGGCGAAGGACGGCGTAATCGGAATGGCCAACGGTGTAATACGCGTGTACCTGGACGACAGCATGGACGATAACACTTGCATTATATCCTACAAGGATACCGGCATCAAGCTCATAAGGAGGACCTGATGACAATTATAGCCATTACATTATACGTAGCATATTGCGTGTTCCTGTCAGCCATGTTGGTCAAGATCATGGACATGCCATCGCAGTACATAATGGACAGCATAGGCATTGCCAGCGGCTTCGTACTGGCAGTGATGGTATGGATTCTCGCGACGGTAGGACTGGTCGCCCATCTTGGTGGATACATCTAATTACGGAGATAATCAAATGATTACTGCGAACGAGGCAAAGCGTATTGCGGATGAAAGCCCTTGCGACTACCTTACCGAGATAGACAAGATAATTGAAATGAATGCCAAACTTGGTTTGTATGAGTGTTGCTATGAGCTGACCGCTCACAAGACTGTGGCAGACAACATAGCAGCAACTCTAGAAGAACTTGGCTACTATGTAGAAGTTACTCTACACCCTAGTCTGACAGAGTCATTTAGCCATTTGATTTATATCCGGTGGAATGATCCTCTTACTACCGTTACCAAACAAAAAAAACACGAAGCATCAGCATAACCTACCGGCACCTCCTTCGCCACCGAGACAAGCCAATCCGCTGGATCGAGGTGTCATTGTTGAAGCACTAGGATAAAATACAATAACTATATGGAACCGAAGAAGTACTTACTCTCATACGACTGGAAGGAAGGCCGTGACGGCAAGTTCTTCTTCCACGATCACTTCGAGACGGACTCGTTTTGCCTTGCAGTGTTCATGTTTGTCGCCCTTCGCTTTCGCTACAGCACCATCAGCGTAGACTACAGGAGATAACCGATGGCAGAAAAATGGTCAGAATGGAAAGAACTCGACGGCGAGTCGCTGTACACGACGGTTCCCTACGAGTTCCCCGGCTCATGGGAGTACCACGACGCCGAATTCCGCATGAAGGACGGAAGCATTGTGGTCGGCCAGATATACCCGGACGAGGCACTCACTAAATACACCGACGAGAACGGCGAGGTCTTCGACGACTACTACAAGGAATGGTACTTTGTCAACCAGGACTGTGGTTCCGTTGACGTGGGCAACGTCGTCGCTTGGCGGTACAAGCTGGAGGACGAATGACCTTCGAGCAGTTCAAGACATGCGTACGCGCATATTTCCCCGGAACGCGTTTCTATGGCGAGTTGGTGTACCTGTTCCCCAACGACATGACCAAGCACAAGCGCAATAAGGAGGCCCTGGCTCTTCTATGCAAGGAATTCCACCTTCCGTACAGTCGTAAACCTGACAAGAACTTCTGGAAGGCGGATCCGCTGGTTATAGAGCATCGCCAGTATCCGTGGTCGACGGACGAGCACGAGGCTGGCGATACCAACTACAGTTATTCGTATATCGGGGACCCGGTTGTCTTGAAGACGGAAGCTTCATTGCTCCGACTGCTGAAGCTCGCCCACGACTCCAACTGTTTCCACTACAACAAGGACTGACCATGGAAAAGACACAAAAAGACTACGACAAAGAAATAGATGCCATCAGCAAGCAGATCGGGGCCCTAGACAAGAAGCGTAACAAGCTGCTCCGTGAACAGTACATCAAGTTCGACCCGAAGTACAAACAGCGCCAGAAAAATCGTCGCGCCATGGCAAAGTTATTAGCAAAAGCCAGGAAGAAGTTCGTCGGCAAATGGATTGACAACGATTATGGCACATACCACCGTATCGCCAGCATTACGAAGATAACTACACCCGATACCAGCGATATCAGCGAGCTTTCTCCAGAACGCATCACGTTCGAGTTCACATGCACGGAAACCATCTACTATGGCTCGGTGGTGGGGTTCGACATGGAAACCGAGGAAGTATTATATGACACGTTATTCGCCGAGGAGTGCATAATGTCCACCAGCCAAGTCATGCGAGAATTGGACAGCAGTCTAGGCGAAATGCTCGCCGATTACAAGAAGGCTTGCAAGGCATATCGGCACAAGCCGATGAAACTGCAATAAGGAACCGATTATGCTCTCTCTCTAGTATCAGTATTCAACATAGTCAAGGAACGATATCCAGACATCTGCTTTCCGGGCGAGCCGCAAGCGTCGTTCATGATGTGGATCGTAGAGTCAACACATACTATCTGGTTCCGCAAGCAATGTAGCAACGGAACGATGACCCGCATCATGACAGCACAGGACGGTAAGGTATACTTCCGCAGGCCGGACGAGAACGCATACCTAGAAACTGACGAACGATACGACGCTCGCCGAGAGATATACCGGCTAGCCGACGAAGGTTTCGTGATAGACTACCAGAATCTGGACTTGCTGCTGAGATCAAACATGGTATACAAACCAACGGAGAAAAAATCAACTACCCACAGCCTAAAGAACGGAGCGACGTATGTGTGAGTACTGCAAGCCATCCCAAGAGAAGAAGATAGTCCGCATACCGGACCCAGACCCAAGAGTCCCGAACGACAACCGGTACGGTTACCGGATATACCGAAAGGGGAACTTTCCGGGGTTCGGTTCAATCGTGTTCTACAGTAACGCGAACGGCGAGTTCGCCGAGCTGCCGGCCAAGATGTGCCCGATGTGCGGCGAACCGCTGGTAGACGAGGGATAATATGCGCCGTACCAGCAAGGACATATATTTCAAGAAGCTCCGCAACCTCCACAAGGCGATGCCACTGGACGAAGAGGAACGCGAGCGATTCAAGAAGGAGACCGGCTTCACCGAATACGAGGACAGCCGTGCCATAGGCCGTGGTCTCCACCAGTCCGAGAACCGGCACTACACAGAGAAGGGCTACGGCTACAAGAAGCTGGTACAGATGGAAAGGGAAAAATCCATTATCAAGTCTGAACGGAAGGAGGACGCATGAACGAGACAATTGACCATTACGTGATGGACTACTCGAATAGCACAGAATCGTCATACGAGTGGACTTTCTTCAAGTTCGCGATGGAGATAGCCAAGCGCGATGGACTGATCAGTAGCCTCGTCATTGTAGAAGACGGCTACCGGATATTGACTAGTCTATACGGGCCGGACAGCGAAGAATACACCATTGCCACCAAGTTCAACTTGTATTGCGGCGAAATGTTTGACGGCAGACGACGTCCGATCCCGTGGCAAGACGTCACGACCGACATGGTGAACAAGTTCCTAGAAGAGCTGGCAAACGAGTTTGCCGACTACATCCACCGGTCACATATATGCGGTCTAAGCGACTCGGAACCGAGAGAAGGCACGACGCTGGAAGACCGTGTCTTGAAGCTTAAAGGCATCGTCGAGAAAGTCATGCCGGACAAGATACAGTCATACCTACATATGAGCGAGGACATGTCTCGTGACTTGCTAGGCCGATTCCACGAGGAAGACGTCAACAACTGCCTGATACAAGCGATGAAGTACGACCTCATTGATTACATTTCCAATATATAGGAGACTGCCAATGGCGGACACGACCGAATATACGATGGTAAAGCAAGACTTCCCGAACGACTGGGAAGACGATACCACAATGGACCTCCTTGTGAGGCTCCTATCCGAGAACGGATTCAAGATAACTGGCACCAAGGAAATATCCGCCAACGAAATGGTGCTGGACGCGAGGCCGCATACAGACATCTACACAATAGAGAAGGACGGCAGAACTTTCCGGTTCCAGCTGCACGCTACAACAGACCTCCGTCGGGACAAGGAACACGTAGACTCCATCGACTGGCTCACTATCGGTATGTCGTCCAAGCCGGTCAAGGAAGTCCAGTATGTAGAACCTCCGGACAACGATGTCGACAGAAGATGCGCTGCAATAGAATACTGGGTGCGTGACCTCGCCAACTACGTCTCCGGAAAGCCGGTAGAAAAACGAAAGTTCAACCATAAATACTGGGAAAAGATCCGCCACGAGGAGTATCTCCGTATCAAGGCGGAAACCGAGTTCAGATACCAAGATTATCTCAAGCACCCGGACAAATACTTCGGTCCGCCACCCAGGCTCGTAGAGCCACAACTATACGATGTAAAGACAGTAGCGGTCGTACTAACAGCAGAACCACTCGGCATCGCGTTAGCATTGAGATGGCTGGAGAAGGATTGATATGGCTGACAAGATATGGGCTGGGCTCAAAGAAAACGACGATATTCTTCACGAGCATGACGCTAGTACACCGAAGCACAACAAGGGTCGCAAGAGACTACGTCGGTCTGCAAAACGTAAACTCAATCATGCAATTATTAAAGACGAGGATGCAAATGGCTAGTACTACCATGGAAGAACTCAAGCCATTCAACGACGAGTACTCAGTCCCTAGGCCTACGTACAAAGAGAAACTGGACGCCGCCGCAGCGAAATACGAAGAATTCCCTATAGTTGACGAAAAGGAATTCTGGAAGCACATGGCATACACCGTGGCAGAAAGCGCCGACATGTGCTCTCGCGGCATGAAACGTGATCACGAGAACATGCTCGCATTCAAATTCGAACTAGACAAGCGTGAACGCGAGTTCAATTTCCCTCACTTGAGCCCTCTTGAGATCAAGCAACAGTGGGAAGACCATAAGGTCGCCGTACGTGCGAAACTGGACGAACTACGAGGAAAGAATTCAGATGTATAGTGACCTATACTCATACTTGCTCGGCCCACACAAGAAGGTGACGTGTTCCCGGTGCCACCGCGAGTTCGACGAGGAGACCGAGGATATGGAACCGGACGACTACGGTGGACAGATATGCGAGTCTTGCCGGACACCCACCATGTCTATTGCGATCACCTGGTGGGAAGAGATGGAATCAACAGAAGTCAAGTGGCCGCACTAGGTCACTTTTACTATATTTATCGCATGGACTATACCAAACTGCATACGCAAATTGAAAACACCAGACAATGGTGCATAAAGCATCGCACTGGCATCATTACTGCCACCCAGAAGCACGAACCGGGCCGAGACAATCCGGACCGAAGCATTCCGATATGTTTCATTCCTGTCATAGACTACATCGGACATATAGGATAACAATATGGAAAGACCTACTAAAGGATACAAGGCAGTAATCCGCTATACGGAGTTCAAGTGGTACATCATGGAACTGGATATACCCATGGATGCTACCGTGGTGCATTCCGGCGGAGGATTCTACCGGACTGACAAGGTAGTGCCTGTGAAATTCTGGTCTAGCCAGAATAGCAACATGAAGATACTGGACCCGGCAGCTCACTCATGGTTCAACAAGGACTTCCCATACAATATCGGCGATACCTCCATGACCAACCTGGATACAAATCCCCATACCGACTGCGCTGAAGGCATACACTTCTTCGCCACCAGGGAACAAGCGGTCAACTGGGGCAAGGCCAACTTCGGAATCAATGCCGCGATGTAGGAAGGACAAATATGCCATACGAGAACTACGTGCTATGGGGCCACTTCTACAGCTTCTACGCGCAAACCGAGCTTGCCCGGCTCCAGGAGGCGTACCCGACAATGGACTGGATTCTTATACACGATACTGAAATATGTTACCGCAACAAGGACGGTAGCCGTCCGGACGGACTTCCCCTGCCGGTCAAGGAGGATGCTTGATGAAAACACTATGGTACGCAATCCTAGATTTCTTCCACATCGAGCATCATCCGCGTGGAACAATGCGCGTTGTCCAGATGGCCGACGGAAAGTTTCTGGTACAAGAATGGATAGACGACGACTACTACGGCGGTGACTGGCACTGGGAACGCGTAAGACTTCCCGGCACAGGTAAATACAGCGGTAGATACGAGACGCTTGCCGGCGCTATGGAACTGTATAACCGCATAAAAGACGAACGAACTGACCGCGATCACTCACAGACCATAGTGCTCGTCCATGCACAGGAAGACTTATGAAATACGACATGCTCTCACAAGAAACAGTAAATCGCGTCTGGGACACATTCCAGTCGTACAACGAGGGTATCAACAAGAAGTACAAGCGTTTCGCATTGGACGGCGATTACGACCTATCCGACAGAGACCGTTTCGTGAACAAGTTCTTCAAGAAGTACGCCGGCAAGTACATCGCGTTCATAGATGTTCAGAAGATCGGCGCGAAGCTGGACAACTTCGTCTACTTCCAGCAACCGGAATCCGTCTATGCGCCCATGTACGGTGAAAGGGATTACACCATCAAGGGCGAGGCCATCACACGCGTCCAGAAGAAATACCTCTACATTGACGGCTTCCGCGCAGTCAACATGAGGTACGGCTACGGATACATCGAGATGTCGTGTACAGACACGTTCTACAACAAGTTCTCCGTCCAGCTGGACTACAACAACATGCGCCATATCCAGTTCAAGGAGATCACCAAGAAGGAGTTCGATCGTGTGGCCAAGCTGTTCCAGGACGACCGTTCCGAAATCCCCTTCATCGTCACCCGCTACCTTACATGGGACGAGATGAAGAGAAGAAACCTCATTGACGGTACTGAACCGGTCAAGGAAGAGGTAAAGGTCATGGCCAAGGACATGAAGGAAGCGAGCCAGATACTACCAAACGTTATCGAGGTTAGGCGCCTATAAGACGGCTGTATCGACTAAGCCAGTTTCTCTATCTCTCTAGCCAAGTCGGCTTCCAGCAGAGGCCAATCATCTACGATCTGTATGACCGCGTTAGCCAGGTCACGGTACGTATTCTTACTGTCGTTGAGATATGGACATATCTCAATTATGCCAACGCTTACCAACTGCCACAGTATATCAATGCCGAGCGTATTACGCTTTGTTCCCATAACGAACGTTTCGTACTTGTACTCGTAATATACCGGGTCGTCATCGACAAATCCGCCAGTTGCAATCTTTATCTCGTCCGGCATTACTACAAGATAGGGCCTATAGAAATTGCCCTTCTCAGCCATAGCGAGCACACGGTTGCCGGTGAGATTGTACAGTCTGCGAGCAAGGTAAGTCGCCTCATCAATGGCATCCTTCAGATTTCTCAATCGGTCGACATAATCTTTCGTGGCATTGATCAAGTCGGCATTGCGTTCACGTACAACGTGGCCCCGTTTATCAAGTATATCATTCAGTTTCTTTGCATCAAGCATCGTATCCTCACATCACAAATTTGGAAATCCGGACTATTCCGTCATGCTCTTGGTACATCTGTCTCAGTTTCGTTGAGGTAACGGTAAGGCTGTGCAGAGCCAAGTCCAGTATCGTGTCGGCGAATTCGCCTCCGCTATCCAGTTCGCTCTCCATGTCGGTATTGCGGATAATGGAGGCGAGGAACGTATTGAAGCCTTGAGGTCTGAACGCGTGCGTTGCAGTGACCAGTATCTTGCAGTCGTCCTTCAAGACGATATATCCGTCGTTGGTATATGAATACCCCTTCTTTACGAACTGGTCGTAGTCAAATTCAGTGTACCGGTCGGTCTTGACATGTCCTTTACGAGGCTTTACGGACGGATCGTAATGTACCGTACTCATTGCCACTGCCTTGCAGTCGCAGTCCACTACTATGGCGAGGTACGGGGATTTCTTGTACTTCTCAAGGTCCGCGCGGATTAAGTTCAGTCTTGTATCGTTGATTTTCATCAATGCGCCTTATGCCGCCTGCGCGGCGAGTTTCTCCAGTTTCTTCCTGGCCTTGTATTCCCTGTTCCTCTGGCGCTTGCGTTCCATGCGTTCCGGGTCTTGTTTCAGCTTCGCGTAGTACCGGTCGCGTTTCGCCTTCATCTTTTCCGGGTTGGCATGTTCCCACTGTTTCTGCCGTTCATGGCAGTACTCGAGGTTATTGTAGTAGAACTTCTTCCATCGCTCGCGCGCACTCTTCCGGCGCTTCTCCAGCGACTCCGGAGAACGGTTAGGCCGCTTGATGTGCTTCGGCGGAATGATAATAGGAGTCTCCGCTATACGGCGGCGGAGTTCCTTCCAGTCAATTGCATCTTCCTTGCTCATTCTTCAATTCCAACATAATATAATTTTCCTATTCGTAGTGCCACGTACCGTTGGAAAGCCTCTGAAGCCGTCCACCGGCCCACACCTCGAGGACTCCGGTCTTGGAATCCTCGCCGATTACCTTCCAGTCAGTATAGGTAGTGCAGTTGCCTCCGCTGCAGACTACAAGGGAGTTGTGCCACATGCTGGGTCCACAGACAGAGAAGTATATCAGCGCGATAAGTCCGATGACCAGTCCGACCACCTTCATCACGTCGAGGAAGCCGGACTCCTCACGGGCGAACTTGCCCGTGTTGATCATGCGCTGTACAGCATATTCGTCATATTTCTTTCCGTCGGTCGCCATACGAATCGATCCGCCGGACCAGATATCGTCGTCGTTCATCATTCCTCCGTATTATTGATATCGATATGATATCGGCCATCCAGCCATGCCAGCAGATGGTCCTTCTTCCCCGGATAATAGTCAGCGTCATCCAGGAGATTCTCTAGACCGCACGCGATGGCGGTCTTGATTTTTTCGTCCATCATAGCCAGTTCTTCCTTGGTCGGATCGACACTCTGCTGGTCTACGATATTGCCGTTCTCGTCAATTACATTCTTCAATATGGTCGGAGTGCAAGACACTGAAACTTTAAGTTCAACGGTTCTATACATGGGTTGATTTCCTTTTAATGAGTTGGTTCATGTCCGGCGGGTTCCACGGAATTTGTCGCCGGTCGTACGCGCTGTATCTCTCCAAGTCGACGGATACCACGCTCATCTTCTCCTCGCAGTCGAAGTCCCTCGCGTCACTGATGACATCGTTCGCCATCCGCTCGTCCACATAGGCGCGGATGTTCTTCGGAACGTCGCCAGTTATTACCAGATGGATAGTCTCAACCATGGGCAACTCCTTACAGTACCACTACCGGGTCCAGTATGCTGCCGAACCAGACCGACTTATTAACTCTTGCCTCCAGACATAATCTGATTCCCAGATCCTTCTCTTCTTGCGTCATAGGGAACGAGTCCACAAGCGCCTTGTCGTACTTGAACAAATGCCAAGGATGACCAGGAATACGGTACACCACGTACAGTGTACCGGATATTTCCTCCTCGGTCCGGACAAGCTGTGCCAGTTTCTCTTCTATCGTACCAGTCATTACCATCAGTCGTCTCCGTCGTCATCGTCGCAGAACCAAGCGTGGGCTCCGTGTGCGCACGCGGTCTCGTGACCGTGGTTAGAATGTCCGGAATGGGCGAGCAGCTCGCTTGGGTCTGCCTTGATTTCCTCCATAGCGGGAGGCACGTACGCCTTCTTTGCCTTGTAAGAGCCGGATACGTCCAGCATGTCCCCGGCAGCCTTGATGACATAGTCAAAACATCCGTCCGGCCACTTCTCCACGTTGCCGAAACTATCAATATGGATCTTCTCGCTGTTGTAGACGAAATAGTATCCGGTAAGGTGCTGACGGTATATCTGCAGACGGACGTCATCAAGCGCGGTGACGTTGCATATCAGCCCGACCTCGTTGCCGTCCGGCCCGTACAGCATGACTTCTGGGTCGATGTGGTTGTTGATAGTTACTTCGGCCATATCACTTCTTCTTCCAGAAAGGGTGCTTGTAGTCCATGAAGATATCTTCGAGGAAATGCCCCATGGCTACAATCTGGCCGTTCTTCAGTACGGCGCGTACCGGCTTGCCCTTCAGGCCGCTCCACAAGCGGGTGCCGGCGACTTGCATGATGCGGAACAATACGGTCATGCCCTTTTCCCATCCCTCGGTGAACTCCTCTCGACCGTTGTTGTACGTAGATTGGTGTCCGAAGCAGATGCCTCCGAACACGACTCCACCGCAAGGGAGTTTCAGCGTCACGTCCACTGTGGGTATGTCGTAGGTGGATATGTCGGCACGCTCGATGATAGCGTTCTCAATGGTGCAACCGTCTTTCAGGTACAGCTCTTCGTTTGGCTTGAACATAGATTACCTCTTTTCTATAAATATAGCAAATCTACGTCATTATGGCACTATGTATCGGAAATCCAGCCTTCCTGGATCGGACTGACGTCGTCCGGCATGTTCTCGTACGCTATCTTATATGCCTCAACCGCTTCTTGGATAGTGTCATAGTAGTCGTACCGGAGACCTATGACGTTCCACTGGCCCTGCCGTTGCGTTATTGTAAAGAAGTAAACGTGCTTCATGAATTCTCGGGACCAAGGTCAGATATGGTATCGATGACGAACGGGCTGCTGAACTTCTGTTCCAGCTGTTGCTGGATGTCTTTAAACAGCTTCGTGCCTGTATATGCAGATACGACCGTTTGTGTCCAGCGACTCAGGTCAGACTCAACCGGCACCTTGTGGAATGCCACCAGGTAGCATCGGCCTTGTGGAACCCAACGGTCCTTACTGGATAGCGATTTCTCTGGTTCAGTAATCTGGTTGATAGCGAGATTGATGATGCTGACCTTTTCGCCCTCGTTCCTCGGTTCCGGGACGATGGTCACATGGTCAGTAATGCAAATCCGGTACTCCTTTCCCATATAGTTCACTATGCGGACAGAATTCTCCGGCTCAGCGCGGTCCTTTCCGCACATGTTGTGCAACAGTTCGAGAAGGAACACGTCGATCTTGTCGAACGACCAGTGCTCGTAGTTCTTCCACGTGTTGAAATCGGCAAATCCGTATTCCTTGGCCTTATTATCAAGTATGGCGTTTAGTTCATTCTCGGTCATGATTCCTCCTGAAGAAGTAGAATTGTCGTGATCCGGCGACCTTGTACATGCGCGGCATCAGCGCCTTCTGCCACATCTCTATGCCGGTAGCGATTACGTCGTGTATTACACACGCAGCAACTGCACAGAATACAAGTACACAGCAAAGTACTATTACGGATTCCATATTGACTGTTTCTCCTCTACGATATCGAGCGCCTCGTTGATCCGTCCTATCAAGTCTTCCAGGTTGTACTGGTCTATTATGAGATTTTCACGGTCACGCGCTATTGCGAAGTACACTATGTGGTCGTCCGCGTCCAGCCTTCCGGTAACCGACACGAAGTAGCCGTTCTTGCACGCGAGATTGAAGTCCACCCACCTTCTCGCACGGGAGCAGTCCACGAAGCAGTCCTTGAAGTCGATTGCCGCTATGTACGGCTTCATCCACTCGTACACGTCGCTGAAGCCCGGATCGTCAATTCCCATTTGTTCGACCGTCTCGTTGAACGAGGTGTCCAGTTGCCGTTTACGGCGGTCATACGGGGTCTCCTCCGGCTTCTTTATGTCCTCGTCAACCTTGTTCTCTCCCGTCTTTTCGGCGACCCACTGCCGGTAATCATCGCTCAACCGGACATAGTCCTCATCACGACCGAACCTATACAGTTCTATTCTCTGGAGGTATTCCGGGCAGTAACATCGCGACGGGTCCTTGCAGTAGGAGGACAGATGGCTCTTCGCTACCGCTATCTCCTTCCGTTCCATTTCGGAAATCCTACGGATGCTCAGCTTGTCGCACTCCGACAGCTGACGGTCTACCGAAGAATCGGTAAGTATCCATCCGTAGTCGAACAGCCACGCGTTTAACTCCGAAGTAGTATACATGTTGTGGCCTTCGCTAGAAAGCCTTTCTAGTGCATATCTGATAGGATATCCGTCAGTGGCGCACCATGCTTGGATTTCAATGAACATCGTCTACCTTCAATTCTGGAATGGTGAGCCGGTGCATGCGCACCATGCGGAAGCTAGTCATAGCGAATTTCGGCGTAAAGAGGGCCTGCTTCATCCAGTGCCAGTGAACTACCCACCGCCTAAAGGCGGTGAGCTTCGAGTTTTCGCTTCAACGGAGCCACTTGTGCTAACCCAGCAGAACCGGGAGGCATAGAGGAGGCTACCTCAGCGGAGGCGTGTTCCACGCACTCAGCACGTTTAGTCGTGCCAAACAAAAGTACATTACAGGCGGAATGCCAGTCTCTGGGCTTGGTGTATCCGCAATCACAATGATATGTGCGTTCATCCAACCCAATCTGATTGACTGCACCGCAGACCGGACACATCTTGGTTGTCGGCAGCCATTTGGACAGCACGAATGCACGGTCTGCCTTAACCAGCATCTTAATGCGCTGTTTAAGGGCACCCATGCACGAGTGCTGAACTTGCTTGCCGAACCACGTCTGGTGCCAGTTCTTGATTTGCTCGTCCTGTATGTAGATGACATCGTAGTTGGACACAAGGTCGTGGTAGATTTTGTTGCAGATGTCCTTGCGGACATTCGCAACATGTTCATGCTCACGGGCAAGCTGCTTCCTACAGTTCCATCGCCGCTTGGAGTCCTTCTCTTTCTTGTGCCTGTTTAGCATCTTGCTCAGGTACTTCAGGTACTCGGTTTCTTGCACTTTGCAATCGTAGGTCTTGTTGTCCGATGTCGTTATCGTGTTCTTAATGCCGAAGTCCAGGCCGACACTCTTGCGGGTGCGGTTTCTCGGTTCCTTCGGCAACATAATGGTGAGCTTTACGTAGTAGCCGGTTGCCTTGCGGATGAGCTTGGCGTCGGCTATCTCATATTCCTCAAACTCTATCTGATGCAACCCGTTCACCTTCAGCTTCCTGAATCCAGGAATTGTGATGTGGCTTGCATCCAGAATCTTCGTAAAACCCGTAATGATGGGGATGCAGTTCACTTCCGACTTGAACTTCAATGCACCAACCTTGATTCCTTTCTTCTTGGCTTTTGCAAGGTTGATGATGTCTGTCTTCTTCTGTGCCACGGTAGCTCTATGGAGCACTGATGGCAAAGTAATCGGTGAATTGACCGGTTTCTTGTCCTTGTCGTAGTGGACTACATCCTTGTGCTCGGTGTACTTGTAATCGAACATGCTGTTGTCTGGGTTATCTTTCGACAAGGACAGCATGTCGTTGACTACCCACTTAGCTTCCTTGAAACATTGGGCCAGCTTCTCGAACACCGATTTCGGGTTGTGCCGTATAGAAACTTTAAGCTCGAATACTCGGCATATCTGCGACTTACGACGGGCATGGGTCTCAGCCATGCTCGCCTTAATCCTTGCCTTCGTATCTTCGCTTCTTACCAGTTCCATATCAAGTTTCTTGACTATACTTATAGTTTAGAAGGTTTACTCAATAAATATATCTATTTTTAACGGGTATGAAATGTTATTTATTTCTTACATTTGCTATCGGCGGGTCTTACCCACGCCCTAAAGGGCGTGAGCTTGCGACCGCCTATTTGTCAAGTTTCTTCTCGTCCGCGAGCATCCACGAAATTTCCAGGTGGGCAAGGTCGTCGCTTTCCTTCAACTCGGTCGCGTATCCCTTGTCGGCGAGTCGCTTGGCCATCTCCTTGTACATGGGGACTTCGCTACGTGCTACATCGGCATAGTAGCAAATCTCTCCTCGAGAGGCGGCGTCCTCTATTTTGGACATGAGCCGTAGCATATGGTGGTGGATCGCCATGTTGAACGCCTGGCGTGCGTCTATCCCGGTATTTTCCTTGGCCATATTGTCGCACATGTCATTATTCTCCTTGTCTGCTATAACTTCTTTCATACCATAAATATAGCAATCTGCCCATATATTGGCTATATTGCTTGCCGGCCACTTATCCGTTTTGCTATATTTCGGTCATGATTCTAAGATTCTACAACAAGCTAGACCTCATTGCTACACCAGGCACAGAATACAAGATGTCCCTGATGGACGTTCCCACCGCGCTAGGTGTACTCCAGGACAAGCTGGCAAAGTACTTCGTCGACCAGTCCGAATTCTTCGAGCCGTGCGGATATCTGGACGAGGACTTGAAAGGCGAATACAACTTCAAGTTGCTTACCGTCTTCCCCATGCCGGTACTGCACCATTCCCAGCCGGCAATATGCTGGGTCGTCCACATAGCTCCTAGATACGACACTTTCAAGACCCCGTTCGACCTCCAGAAGAGTATACACAGTCTCGCCGAACAGATTAACGGACAGCTTTCCGACGGCTGGGGAGAAGGTTTCGAGCAAAAGACCTTCTACATGGGCAATATGCAGATAAGGCCGAAGTGCTCCTCGCTGTACTCGGTCGAGTGGTCCGGATGCTGGTGCGACGGGGCATCCATCATTCCGTTCATCAGTTGCGGTCTTTCAGAAGACGGAAAGCCGACTAACTCGCTCGTATTCAAGAACGGATGGGTGGAGCATTTTGACCTTGACGACATAGTGCACTACATCGTAAACGACTGGACAAGCAATCCAAAGACCGCTGTCCGTGACGCTCAGAAGCACGTGGTAAAACTGATGAAAGTCTACGTAGTATCCGCCAAGTTCATTGAGTGCGTATTGCTGTCTTGCCAGACAAACCACTGGGGTAGCAATGAAAAACTGTACCAGCGGATTGTAAACAAACTGAGGGCAGTGAGGAAACCACTAACCGGAGAGAGGAAATCATGAGTGACTGTAGACCAAATTGGTACAAGAATTATTCTTCGTCCTTGCAGAACTGGACGGACGGCAAGTCCGACTACCGAGTGATCTGGACGGATAACGAAGGCACCGAACACAGATATGCCACCTTCGCAACGGACTCCTACGACGCAGTACTACGCTGCTCCATGGCGCATCCGCTGGTAATGAGCCAAATCGTTGATGTACATGTGTTCTCGTCTCGCGACCTTATGACGCTTGAACAGTACACGGGCAAAGTGGAAACTTTGATGGTCACCGGCCACGGGTATAAACCGGGTGTTACCAACTATTTTCCGAATACAATCGCGCATGAGTACAATACCGGTCGTACCGTTGAAGAAGCTGCCGACAAGTTGCTGTACGAAATCGAATACGCCGACGAAGGAACATGACAACCGGTCACCGGCATCCACAACATGGCGCAATGGAGGCATGGATGAGTCAACTACGCACCGCCTGAAGGCGGTGAGCTTGTAAAGCTCCCTATGTTGCCACGGAAGGCTTACATACGATTGGCCGGTTGACATTCGGCCTGCCCGATAGGTATGACGGACATACGAACCGGGATGGTTAGACTGCATTTCAGCAATCCGCTATACTCATAATGCATCTTGAATCCGTTATGTATGTGGCTACCGAATCCAATCAAACCGTTTCCTCACCTAGCCACGAGCCTCTTTTGGACTTTTAGATGAGTGCCTTTTATTTCAGCAAGACTTTCAGCGTCATGTACAATATAGTTTATAAGTTTTCAAAATGCAAGTTGTTTTGTGGGCATTCCTACGCCACCCTAACGGGTGGCATCTTCCTGCCCACTACTTTTTGTGAATGTGTGCCTGGTACCGCCACCGAAGGTGTACCTCAACGTTAAGATAACAAGTGAGTTGAAACATGAAGAAGACCAAGAAACTTGATGAAATTGCCCCGAGGATGTCCTCTTCCGGCGATGTTTTGGAGAGCAACATGGTAAATGATCTGACTATATACAACAGGCTGCGGGTTGACCCGGCATTCAAGTCCTGGTCCTACGAGAAGATGATATTGTGCGTGAATTATTATCTGACTGCGGTGGACAAACGGTATTTTTCGGCATTAAAGACAGTCGATGCCATCGTGATGGATTTCAAGAAGGCAGTCGGTATCATAAAGGCGTAGACAATGGGTGCACTCGACATCAGGCCGGTCCCCGGCGCCAACGGGGACATCAGGAAGGCCCTTGAAATCATCAAGACCAGTGTCCCCAAGGACACCGTGGTCCTGTGCCCCTACATAGGCCACATATTCCCCCATCCAGGCAAGTAGCGAAAGCTATAAACTGCAGGAAACGAGGTTCGCCCATGAATTCCCTGCAGAAATCCTACCGTTCCTTCATCGAGTCCGTCTGCCAAATGTACGGACGGCCCGAGATGTCTGTTCCACTTGTAGAGGGGCTGGAAGCGCTGATTGAATCGGCGACTCCGGTGCTGTTCCACTTCCTTAGCCCGGAACGCTTCGAGGATATCGCACTGTACAACAAGTTTACCCCGTCGACAGACGAGGAGAATCACAACGGCAAGGGGAACCGGTACATGTCCTTCTCCCGCACCGGATCGTTCAGGGAAGGGTTCCCTATACTTCTGCAGTCAGACTGCGGCTACGGTTCGGACTGGGGAATCGTCAGGCTGACGCTGGACGGCGACCTCATGAACCGGTACAGCACCTTCAAGGTGGGTAACGGTCGCGGGAAGCCGAAGACAAGGCACAGCATGAAATTCCAGCCGTTCGACTGGGCTAACCATGACTACGGTACGGATTTCGGCTACGAGTACGACATCGATGACCGGATAGACAACGGCAAGGAATGGATGATGAAGTCCACCGGCTCGTTCGACGTGACACTGCCATATGAAGACCCTTCCGAGACCATGTGTACCGTATATGACAACGATGGTCACCCGTATTCACAGGCGGAGGACCGGATGGTCACTACGGCGCCGTCCATACCGAATGTATCAAGGTTCATCAAGAGGGTTGACATAGTTTTGATACTGGGGAACTTCCGAGAGGACAACGAGGACGACCGGCTGCATTTCCTGGACTGCCTGCTGGACAGCAATCTGAACCGGAAGATCCACATCTATACATCCGTAAAGGACTGCGAGCTAGGGCGCAACGAGAAAAACTGGAACATATTGGCGGAATAACGAATGATTGAAAACATCAAAAAAGGGACAACTAAAATAATACCTATCAAAACACGGCTTGCCAGTACAACACAGTCAACGTCAGCTGAGGTTCCTTATAAAATATCGTATGTCTACCCAGTCCTTGTTCAAAATGTCAGCAAGTCGTCGAAGCCAATCTGCGACAAATTACCGTCTGCTATACCATATGCGGATAAGAGCAGGAATAAGCCGGTAGATGTCCTTGTGGCACTTACTACATGGAAGGGGCGTATATTCAATGAAAAATTTCCGCTTAACCTATGGTCATTACTTCATCAAAAAACCAAGTTCCGTTACAGGGTAGTCTTAACATTATCTGAAGAGGAATTTGGCGTAAACTTTCAATTGCCTTCTGGAATAGATAAGCTTTACCAATATTTTGATAATTTTGAAGTATTGTATACCGGAAGAAATACCAAGGCATTAAAGAATTATAATCCAGTAAATCGCAAATATCCTAAGCTTCCGATTATTGTAGTGGGGGATGACACAATATATGATGACGCACTCATCGAGACCGTGTACGGAACATATTTAGATAGCGACCGACATACTGCATTCGGTGCATATTTGGCAAACAGTTCCCCAAAATATGGTATATTGAGTCCATACAGGATTCGAATATTTCCTCCATATTCAATGTATGACCTAGATGAATACTACTTCGAAAAATATTTCTATGGGCACAACGACTTGTTTAACGGATTGCGTCTGCGCTTGAACCATACTAATGTACAGAAGGCTAACTGGGAGGGACTGTGGCATGACTCATTTGCACAGGAAGTGCGGTTGACCGAATATCACCGGAGGCCGGAACCGGAAGTTATAGAGAACTTCCTGAATTCTCATCCATATATTCGGTCATTATTGTAATAGAAACCAAAGGAGTTAAAATAAATGAATTTAATTGGTAACATGTTATACATTTTAGTTGTGTAGAAGAGTGATAATATGTCGAAAACCACATTTGAACCAGTTGCGTATAATCCCAATAAGCCATTATGCATTTTTGGTTGTTTGCTGACTGAACGCGGCATGCAAATTAAACAAGAAATGCTTTCTTGGCTTCAGAGTAAATATTCTGTAAGGCTATGTCCACCCAAAGTGTTGCTGGGCCGGTCTAGCGGCCTAAAAGTGCCCATAGCCGCCTAAATTTACCAAAATCGCGTAGTTTATAGACCCCGATGGCTTCTTCGGGGCCATTTTTGTGTCCTCCGCGCCATACAGAACTATAAACTGTTAATTATGAATGTAGTTATCAGTCTGACGAGCCATACCAAGGAACGGCTGAAAGATGTCGGTCAATACCTGTTTGCGAGCGTGTTCCGGTATAAGTTGAAGGATGTTCATGTAGTCTTGACTCTATACAAGGATGATGTTCCGAACATGCCGGAAGACATTAAAACGATGGTCAAGGCGGGGCTGGTGGAACTGATTGTAGCAGACCAGAATTTGCGATGCCATTTGAAATACTTCTATGCGATGAAGAAATATCGCGAGGTACCAATCATCACGATTGACGATGATTCGGTCTATCCTCCGCAGATGGTGCCCGATTTGCTTGCCGCCATGGAGAAATACCCTGGCTGCGTCATCGGGCGCAGCGGGTGCCTATTGGACATAAACAAGACCTACATCAAAAACTTTTGCATCAACTCCGGTGTTGACAATATACGCAAGTGGAATGGGCATGCGGATGAACCCCGCATGGACTTGAATGTGGAAGGATATGGCGGCATCTTGTACCCGCCAGACATCTTGAAGGTCTCGGATGATTACATACCGGAAATCCTTGAAACCCCACGAGCTGATGACATCTATTTGATGGTCATTGAAAACCGCTTGAAGGTTAAGCGGGTAGTGCCTTACTACCCGTATTCTAAACTACTTGTAAGCACGAAAGGCTTCGATGCAATCTCAACCAAGCAGGATAATGTCCGAATGATTGACCGGGTGGTATCTCGGTTTAAGGAGGACTTATGCGTATAATCACTTTACGCAACTACGCCGAGCCGCAGCTATTACGAACTCAAGAACAGTCATGTAATTGCTCATTATTCAATCTCAATTCAAAGACATTTTTGATTTCGCGCTGTGTGACATATTTTTTATGTGACACCCATGGGTTCGTAATGAATGATAAATTTCATACGACCAATTTTTTGTATGAAGTTGATGCCAACTTCAACTTGCACAAAATTAAGGAGTTAAATAATCCGTATAAGTCTCAACAAAATGTGAAATACAATGGATTAGAAGACATACGAACGGTTAATTGGGATGGCGACATACATTTCCTATGCTCCAAAGTTATTGGCAATTCTGATGCTGCTACTATGTGCTATGGAAAATTTTCCGCAGACACATTGGATTTAGGCGACTTGAATGAAGTTAAGACCCAGAATGCCAGAGAAAAAAACTGGGCACCGATTGAAATTGAACCATTCAGTTGCATGTATTCGCATGACCCTTTGACAACAATCAATCTTCATACGCATGAAAAGCAAATGATTGGTAATGGAGTTTCTAGGATTAGGGGAAGTTCGTCTATTGTTAGGTTTGATGATAACACCTTAATATCTCTTGTGCACACAAAAGATGCTTCATATAAGTATGCCCATCAGCTAATCAAGTACAACAATCAGCTTCAAGTTATAGCGGTATCACAACCATTTACTTTCCTTGGAGCAAAAACGGAGTTTTGTTGCACATTAAAGGCTATGCCTAGTGGAGTGCTGCTGATACCATCGGTAAATGATGGTATTTCGTATGTATTTAATCTATCCACCGAACTTGTGGATAAGCTATTCAGTCACCAGCTTGATAATGATTGGGTTGACCCCAATCTATACAACAAGCTATTCTTGGATGCGATAGCTAATACGGCCTATGAGGTTGCGGTAACATCCGCTTGCTTGTCAACTGATAAAACACAGATTGTAGCTTCTGTGAAATACAATCACGAACATTCACCGATAGACTTGATGAACCGATACCATAGGCAAACCGCTCTTATAAATAGGTTCAACTCGTTATAGTGTTGTAGAACTATTACTCAATCGTAATCCAACTATCGTCAAACTTCATTGTATTCAATGCAGTTTCCAACGATAGCTTGGGCGGTTTCTTCAGTTTGAACCTTATGGCATTAGCAGGAACCTGTTCAACGATAGTGAACTGCGAGCCGTGCGGTTGCCATGTGAAGCAATGAACACCATCCGATTTACGGGTGCCAATAAAATTGCTCTGCGCATTTTCAGTTCATCTTCCGTCAACGCCGGTATCTTTACGGAACCCACCCGTGCGGAAAACTTGGCTATGTTGTCTGCACACTTTGCGTCAGCTACTGCTTTCATAGCAGCTTGCCTACCAGCTGCCTTCAGTTTCAACTCCGCAAACAGCTCGCTCTGCTCCAGCGTTTCGATATAGTCCTTCGGATAACATTTCTGCGGCTGTCTGGCATACATACCCTTGAACTCGGTCGGTGGTATATCGACGATTTTCTTAACCATCGACGGCGTCCATCCACGTTCTTTCAGCTGGGTCAGGTTGTAATAATCTTTTCTACTCATGCTAACAAATATAGCAAAATTATCCCCGGTTGCCACCGGTAGTCCAAGTTTGCTATATTTTCTGTATGAAACACATCAGCCATAAAGTCACTTACAGCGAACCATGCGGCATATATAAGGCCATCTGCAGGGAGAACCCTGCTTTTGAACTGACCGAAGATGGTCGCTTAATTTATCATCCGGAATTAGATCCAACGACGACAGGGGGAATTACATGATTCTACATTCACAACAGAACGATTTTAAGTCAGTCAAAGAAGCCATCGTGTTAGTTAAACTACACGCATCTCCCTGGTATAATACCATATGTCCGTATTGTAAGCACCCGGTGTCTTCCGCATGGAAGTTCTGTGCAGACTGCGGGCAAGCAATAAGTTTCAAGAATTTTAACCGGATCGTCCGAGCCGGCGACAAACGGATCAATCTGACCGACGAATGGACAGAATGCGTCGCCGATAGCAATTTGTGTAAAGATTATTTCATTCGACAGCTTGCAATCCTTGAAGACGAATGCCTGGTCGAACAGGGAAAAGACTTCAATGAAGCCAGGGAAGCCTATCTCAATGCGTGCTTTAAAGGGTAAAACTAAACGGTAGAGGTTTTGAATGACAGCAGAAGAAGCACGAACATCAAATATAGCAAAAATATCACAGGTGGTCTACTGGTTACAAGCCACCGGTAGCCGACCGGTGGAGTTTTTGCTATATTTGGTGCATGGATAACATAAAGCTATGGAAAGACGTCAATGTCGGCGACACTGTATACTTCGCCGACGAATTTGCTGAGCCGGAACCGGTGGTTGTTGAGAAGATTGAGCCGGGAGAATGGAATAGGTACTTGTACATCACGGTCTCCGGACCATCATTCAACGGTGAAACTAGGGTCGCTCGCGTCGTATCTCCGTCACATGACAAGTCGTTGAACCTCGTATGCCGCAAGAAGGACGACATGCTTGCTGGCCGTCTGTACACGTCGGTCGAGGCATACAAGGACGTCTGGAACGAGTCCCTTCACGAACAGCTGGAAAAGCTGGAAAAGGACAGAGCCAACATTGAAGAGAGAATAGCCCACATCAAGGGTGACATAGAGACCGTGGCGAACATCAAATCCGAGTGAAATATGTCTTTCCAGCCGCGTTCACTATCACCAGCGATAGCTTGTCATCCAGCCGATCGATAAAGTGCCAGATTTCCTCGTCCAGGTCTTGCCGAGTAAACCGCATGTCTTTGTGCTGGTCGTAGTAGACTTCAACAGTGAAGTGCTGTCGCTTCGGCCACTTGGTGTCATCCTCGATTTTCTTGATATTGTCTAACGCACGGCGCAACTGCAACTCAAGGGCGTCGGTGTTTCTGGCGGATGGCCAAAGTCCGGTCAGCCCCTCATCGATAACGATGTAGTTGCCGTAGTTGTCGTCCTTTTCCACGTGATTGCAGTACTGTACGACCGGCGTGTCGTGTTCGTCTTGAACGAAGTATTCAGCGACGGAATCCTTGCCGAACTTGAAAATCGGACTATACACATAGGCTGATATACCGAGCATTCCAGGAATCATAGGATCGGTAGATTCTTTCAGTTCTAGTCCTAGCTTGCTGCATATATCGCGGAACTGGTCTGCCGTGATGGTTTCATTTTTCTCAATCATGTTTTAGTTCCTCGTTTTGGAAGCACCGTATAAGGCCAGCAACTTACCCACGTTCCCGAACCAGCCGTTCGAGCCATTCGACATCACCGGCGTCAGCTGTATGGTGTATCGTAGTGTAGGTATAAAACAGATTGTCTACTTCGTTAGAGCGTGTACTGACAGTCAAGAGCATGTATTTATTCGGTGTATCATAATGAGAGAATACCTTGACGGATATAAATTCATCGTCCACCCAGCAAGTGTCATCATGATCCCAAACGGGCATGTACAAAACAGCATCCTTGACTGTATCAATCTCCGGCTTGATATGTTCAGACCGCAACGGACGACCCATCTTGCTGCACTTGCTGAAATAATCAATTACCCGGTCCTTGAACATCGGGTCAATAGCAGGCCATTTCGAAGTTTGTTTCATTTTCATGTCTCCTTAATTTACATGTTCTGTGTTAATTCCTCGTTTTGGAAGCACCGTAAACCACAGGAAGCAAAGTTCCAACAAAATTCATCCTTGGAGAAGAACAGCCAATATTACTATCAAATAAGCAACCACTAGACGCAAAGGATGCATCTTGTTCACGAATCTCTCTAGCAAGTTCTTCAGAACTAATCTTAGAAAGATTTTCACGAAGTTCTCTCAAAAGTTCATCATTCATTGTAAGGCCTCTTTAGTTTTCATTCCTCGTTTTGGAAGCACCGGTAAACCTGGCGCATACGAAGACTAAGTTTCCGTTCTCCGTCCACTGTGATGATAGACGCCCTCCCAATCGGGGGGCGCCTGCTCGTCTATTTCGTCGCAGTAGCACCAAAGCAGTCCGTCCTTCTTCGCCTTACTGAGGTCTGTTAAGCAAGCTAGCTGCATGTGCCTCCCGTAGACAGCAGTGCGTGTCCACCAGTATAGGGGAGAAGCAGGGGTCTTTACAAGGATTTCCTTGCCAGACTGCGGAGTTTCCTCCTCGAAGGTTCTCCAACGGAATGTTATCGTCTGTTCATGCATCGTTGTTTTTAGTTCCTCGTTTTGAAAGCCCTGTTAAACCGTCAAACTTCATATACAAAATATAGTAAATTTTGCTATATTTCGGTCATGGAACTGCCAAAATATGTATATGCAATACTTGCCGCAATCGCCCTCCTCATCCTAATCAAGGATGACCTGGAACTGGCATGGGCAACAATCAAGTTCAGACGCCAGTGGAGACGTGCCGCGTTCCCGATAATTCGCGAGATGGACGAGCGCAATACCGAATGGCGCGTGCATGTCAACGCGGGCACGCCGTCTACACCGTTCCATGTCCAGCGCAAGGTGCCGAAACTCGGCGACACGTTCTTCCAGCATTGGGAATGGTGGACGGAAAAGATGTTCGCCGACCCAAAGGATGCAGCGGATTTTTACCGATGGATGGCCATTGACCGTTTCAAAGAAGCGGAACCGAAACCACGGACGGTGGCGGAAAGCATAATAGACGACATCCGCTGGAAACGGGATGTCGCCCGGAACAAAAACCTTACAAGCGAACAGCGCTATACCATGATTAACGGCTACAGACCGTATATCTCTCATCATAGATCGCCTCGCTTTAGTTTTAATTCATCGATTTGGAAGCACCGTTAAACCTTAACCTACCTTATGTTCTATCTGAGTGAGTTGAATTTCCACTTCTGATTCAGGGTCATCAATGCTCTGTGCAGTGATTGTAATACCATTAGGGGTCGGCATACTGATGTCCTTAATCCAATAATTTATCTTATTGTAGATAGGGTGGTTCAATATGCTTCTAGCAAGGTCTTTAAGCATCTGATTCTTTGTTAATACGTCCTTTTCTCGGTATTTAACAACAAAATCAACAAGCCTTTCGATATACCGTTGTTTGTTCCTGGTATAATCGTATGTGTCACCAACTACGACAGCAACACCATAAGTTCCATCATCGCAACTATGGAAAAGTTCCTTCCCGTCTACTATGGCAACTCTGCACACATCATCCGGCAACACATAGTTCTTAAACGAAGCACTAGGAAAATACTTACGGATTAAGTTTTCCCACCATTCATCCGTATATGTACTGCGGTCGGCTCCTTTATTCCACTTCTTTTTCATGGATTTAATCCTTTTTCTTGACAAGTTCCCTGCGACGGCGTACAATGTACTCGCACACTTCCATTGCCTTTCCTTCGGTCAGCATTTTGTTTTAATTCCTCGATTTGGAAGCACCGTTAAATCTGGAAACTTTTTGTAGTCACGTACAGCACCGTACACATCGGAATCGAATATAAGCGAAAGGAACTTCACCAGTTCCGTAATGTCTTTAAGATGCACTTTCGGCCAGT
>Ga0247608_10001942_pt1 | contig 27312 bp, 27 predicted proteins | sample 176DNAGHGlowgp2_FD_193490 | JGI IMG/M metagenome (GOLD analysis project Ga0247608, IMG submission 193490) | Sheep rumen microbial communities from Palmerston North, Manawatu-Wanganui, New Zealand - 1766 DNA GHGlow gp2 | ecosystem: Host-associated > Mammals > Digestive system > Stomach > Rumen ... | reverse complement strand
CAGGATGGATCCAGTGTCCGCACCGTATCCCGTAGAAGTACCCGTCAGATACTCGTACGCCTTGTTGATGTTCAAGTACCAGTTGACAGGACTCGACCAGGGTTCGAGTTTGTATTCAGGATTGACGTACACGCCGTTCCAGATGTAGAACCACTTGTCAGTAGTGTCCATTGAATAGACTTCACCAACCTTCTTGATACCCTTTGTCTTGTTGGTCTGGACATTGAGTCCGTCGGCCTCATACAAATCCCTCTGGGTGTAGTCTATCAAGTCCATAGCCATAGTGGAGTAGGTAGGAATCATAGTGGAAGCCACGCCGGACACCTTCTCATAGGTGTTGTTGATCTCAATAGTGGCGTTGCTCACGTTGTTGGATATCCAGTCAGTATCTATGTTGTGGATGTAGGTCTGTTCAGTAGCGCCAACCAGTTCTGTGAGCGACCCGTCTAAGCCTATCTCATAGTTGATGAAGTTCCTCGAACCAGTGGTCTTGTTCTGGTTGTAGATGACATACCTGTCACCCTCATAGGCGAGCGTCATACAGAAGGGTCTCAAGATTTCCTCTATCATCTCGTAGACTGTGGCGGGCTTGTCGGACTCGTCCCAGAAGTTGGACACCTGTACCTGGAGGTCGAGGAGTCCGTTCGTACCGTCGTACACGCCTCCGTAGGACACCGAACTTTCAACAGACAGGAGGTTTACAGACAGCATCACATAGGACAGGGCAGCACCTATCAGTTCCCTGTAGGTGACTATCTTGGGCTTTTCCAGGAGTCTGTCTATGGTGACGTACTTCAGGATGGACACCGGGTCTATTGCTGTCATCTGCACGCTGTCCAGGTTGAGCGTCAGTTCCTGAGAGAAGGTGTTTGGCATCTTGTATCCTTCCCATATTGTATGGTAATCTGTAAACACATATGTACTTTCATAGCGGATGGAAGGTGCAGGTTTTCTTGTAAGATACATATATGTATTATTAGTGTATGTGAATTGGTAATGTGATCTTCCATCACTGGATATATAATTCCATAGATAATCTAATACACCAATATTCTGTGTAAGAACCCATCCGTCAGGTGACAACCAGTAAAAACCATGACCTATCACCATATAGAGGTTGTCATATGTGTCTCCGAATATACAAGTAACAGTTGTAAATGTTGTATCAGAAGGTCTTCCACAATAAAATGATATAGTCCTGTCCTGTCTGTTGATCTTGTATATCTGGTTGTTGTACAACACTACATCAATGGTCTTGATCTCACCATTTTCAATGACTCTCAAATTATGACAGTTCTTTCCCGATATACGTGCTGTAGTAGTAGTTCCTTCTATGGTGTACCTGATGTTTCTGTGAATGAATCCAGCCTTTGTACTACCATTTCTGAAATAGGAATACACACCAGTATAATTGGCAGAGTATATGGTGTCATCTGCATTGAAGATAACCTCCGTCTCACCATCTGCATACTGGTAGACATATTCGGACATTCTCGCAAATACAAAATCAGTACTACCATATGAGCATTTGTATGGGGCCACATATACCCAGTCATCATTCTCCCATTTGAATACTGACCATTCATTATAATGTTCAGAATCATACAGTTTCAAGCTATATGATGTGTTACCTCCAGCATAATAATTGTGACCTATATAGAAATAATAATCCCAAACACCTGAATTATAGTCAAGTTTCCACTTGTTGTTCTTGATGAATTTAGCACCAGAGTATGAATAATTCGGGACAATCCACATAATTTCAGTTGTCCCAAGACGGTCACAATTCGCTGTGACAAGCATATTCAACTCGTTATCCTTGTCTATGAACTTATATTTTATGTCTATTTCATATACTTCTTCTTGTCCATCAACATCTATTAAGACAGCATGACCACCACCACCACCCAACCATGAATCTCCTCCTGGATCCACGACAGGGTTGTACTGTATAGTGCGCTCTTCAGACCTCTCTATCCTGACGCACACCTCATCCTTCCTGGCCGAATACAGGTCGTCCAGAATCTTGTCCGTCACGATGTTGATGTCTGCGGAAGAAGTCCTGACAGGAGCATAGATGTCCTCCGCGTTTCCGTTATAGTTGATGACTACAGGCGATTCACCTGAAAATTTCAAATCATTCTCCATACTCTTTTAGATTTATTGTGATGACTGTGACAGTCCTATTACCTTCTCTATCACTCCTCCCTGATAGACGTTTATCTTCGCGGTCCTGGAAGAACCAGTATTGTTGGCGGAAGCGGTCCAGGTCTGTTCCTTCCTACCATCAGTGACATTGGGTTGATGTGCGGTCAACCATCCCGCCTCACCCTGTACATACACCAGAACAAACTCCGGCTCGCCTCCATAGTTCCAGGTGGCGACCAGACCGTTAGTACCTCCTGAAGGCATCCAGGTTATGGAATTGGGACTCACCACCAGGTTCTCGGCACCGTCCTGAAGGACAGGGATTTCTATGTACTCACCGACTCCCTGTCCAGCTTCTATGTACACCCTCAAGGTCTCATTCCTGTCCTCACCGGTCTGGTTGGCGGAACACACGATGTCATAGACATAATAGTAGTAGTCTGACCCTGGGATAGGCCAGGATCCTACGCTCTGGTAGTCCAGCCAGTCTCCGAATCCCATATCACTAAGCCTGGCACTTCCTACCCTCGACCATATCTTCAGTCTCACCCTGTCACCGTACACTCCGAAATGGAAAGAACTCGGATCGGCGTTCAGGTCAGTCCTCTTGTAAAAGGTAACCTTGACCATATTGTCATTATGGTCAAGGAACTCACCGCTGTGAAGTAAAATTTCAGAAGCCATTATCTTATCAATTTATTCTTTCTTGTGTTGTTGTTCAATACTCCTACCAGTTCGGTACCGCTGATGTGGAACTCAACCTGACCTCCCATACCTCCTGAATTGGCCATCTGGAAGAGTCTGGCCTGCTGACTCCTGTTGAGTATCATCTCACCGGAATTGACGTTGGCGGTAACCCTGTCACCTGTGAACGAAGAACCACCAACTATACCGCCGTTGGCGAACCTCTGTGACCTCTGTGACCTGGCGCTTGCGAGTGCGGCCGCAACCGTAGCGCCCAATGCGGCTACAGCTGCTATGGCCTCTATCCAGTGCTTGGAAGAACTCACAGCCTTACCTGTGGCTGCCACACCTGCCTCCACTGCTTCAGCTGCTGTCAATGCCTCAATGCTTGATATAAGACTACCAAGGGCAGGAAGTGCGGTACTCACCATAGACAGGATGGATGCAGCGGTCAGCTCACTACCCTCCTTGAAGGTGTTGGTCAGGGAACTCACGATCGTACTCGTATTCGCCATCGCAGAATTGAACTCATCCCAGGTGTTGATGGTCTCCTTCTTCACCTCCGGGATTCCTACACCTTCCAGTTCCTTCACCCTGTCACCGAGAACCGCTATCTGCTGGTTATAGAAGGCCAGTTCCTTGGAGTTACCTGCCACACTGGAGGCCAGTTCCTTGTACATCTTGATTTTCTCGTTCAACTCGTTGATGGACAGACCCTCATACTCCTTCTTGATGTCCTCCGCCAGACCTGAAGGTTTGGTGTTCACCACCTGTCCTGTCAGGTTAGGTCCTGTGATAGGAGTCAGTATTTCAGTACCGTACTTGGCATTGGTCTTGGCTCTCTCGGTCAGAGCGTTAATATGTTCCATCTTCTTCACAGCCTCTTCCAGTTCGTCATTGTAGGCGTTCCACTGTGCGGAATCATAGACCTCAGCATCCCTGTGTTCCTTTAGTTTCTGGGCCAGTTTACTCCACCAGGAATAGGATTCCTCCTGTAACTGGATTTCCTCCTTGACGCTCTTGCTACCTCCGCTACCACCTGTGGTTGTCTTACCAAAAGTGGCCCTGTTGAAGGTCTTCCTCATAGAAGCGGCCTCTGCCTTCGCAGCGTCAGCCGCCTGTGCTTCCTTGACTACAGCCTCGATGGTGTCACCCTTCATCTGTAACAGTGCGTCAAGGACAAGTTCCCTCTGGTGCTGTGCATAGTACTGTTCCCTCTTGGAGTCTTCCTTGTACTTCCTGGCCTCCTTCTTCACCTTGTCTGCATTCCTCCTGGCCTCTTCCTTCCTCTTGTCTGAATCAGCCGACTCGAAGATACCAAGAGCCTCTTCCAAAACATCTATGGTGACATCCTTACCCTGGATATTGGTGTTCCTGGCAGCGACAGTACTCCTCAAGGCGTTCAGGTTCTTGTAACTGTAGTTGGCGGCAGCCTCTTCCTGTGCCTTCACAATCTCCTCCCATCTCTGTCTGGCAGCCTCCTTCACGGCAGGGTCAGTGGCAGTCTTGTAGATGTTCTCCTGTTCCAGAGCCTCCCTTCTGTTCTTGGTGGACTTGTAACCATAAGCGAGCTGGGCATCACCCAGGTCATCCAATGCATCCCTGGCTGCCTTGGCTGCGTCAAAGATAGACCACAGTCCGTTCTGGAATGAAGAAAAGTCAGCGGTTGCCAAGGACACCTTGAAGGCCTCCACTACACCCTTACATCCCTCTATGGCTCCATAGAAGGCGTCAGATGTACTCTGGGTGCTTTCCATAATGTCCTTGAAACCCTTACCTGCGGCTGCGGCGATACCTATGACAGTACCGAATTTGGTTATAGCGCCTATGTTGATTCCCAGTCCCTTACCGAAGGCGTCCAATGACTTACCGGCAGTGGAACACCCCTGCTGGAAATTCTGAATCTGACCTCTGGCAGTCTTCAGGTCTGTTGAAAATGTTCCTGTCTTTAGCAGGAGTTGAACGACTAAATTATTTGCCATTATCTAATTACTTATTATTCATATAGTTCTCCCACTCCTTCATCTCCTTCATCAGCGCTTCCCTGTCAGCCTTGGTGTCCTGTACCTTTTCTTTCTCCACCTTCTCCCAGGGGAAGGTGATGGATTCCTTCATGTTTCCTGTTGAATATGCCTGGAGTCTCGCCTGTTCCCAGGATTCCTTGTCCTTCATCCAGATGTTCTCAAGTATTGCTACAATCTCATACAGTTCCATCCTGTCAAGGACATAACCAGGATCAAGACCGCACCTCAACACCAGGGTGCAGTACATCTCCTTTATGGTCAGCTTTTCTTCGGTCTCCCCGCTTTTTTTTTAGGGGATACAGTCTCCTTCACCTTGGTCTGTGACTCGATGAACTTGTTGAACTCCTCCATCACTTCAGGGTACTTCTCACACCAGTCGATGAAGTCGTTGAAATCAAGAGTGGGATTGTCAGGATTGGAAACAAGACAGGAATAACAGAACACATAGGTGTCGAACAATGTCTTTACCTCAAATGGTTTGTCCGTGATAGACTCGAACACGAACATAGCACGGAGCGAGTATTTGAACTCATAGGATTTGTCTTGAATTGTAATCATATAACTTTCTACTTTAATTATTTACTACCTATATTTATGGGTATGAAAAAGGATGACCTGGAAAGGTCATCCTCAATTGTTGTTCTCAAGTGTTTGATTAGGCAGCCACGCTCAACGGACCCTTGCCAGTGAGTGTGCAACTGAAGGAGGCGTTTTCGTCAGTGGGGGCGTTTACGTCCAATGAGCTGATGACAGCCTTACCCTGAAGCACAGTGCCAGATGCCGGTGGTACCCAGCCACCCGTCGGAACACCCGTTGTACTGTTATCCGCCACGGCGAACTTGATGTCAAGCTCTGTGCCGGCAGCATAGAAGTTGAACAGGTCAGCGAAGGTATATCCCTCACCTGTGTTGGCATAAAGATTTTCTGATGTTATGGTCCAGCTCAGCTCATCAATATCCTGTGAAGCCCACTTACCAGAACCTGATGCTGTGTCAGCCAAGTCCTTATGTGAAACACTGATGGTTGAAGCAGAAGTACTCAAAGTATGGTTCGTAGCGAACGCGATAGACTTGTAAGTACCGTCACCTTCCTTGAGGAAGACCATAAGTTTCTTTCCTTTACAGATACTCATAGTACTATTAGTTTATTATTTTGATATCACGATATTTATGGTTCTGACATAAGCGTCATCCAGATAATCCTCTGACACTTCCTCGAACCTCAAATCAAGAGTGTCCTCAAATTCCGCCAGTGCATCCGCCATCTGGATGGACAGGTCGCACGCCACGTCATACTTGTCAGATACCACTCTGATTTCTATATTGTAGATCCAGTCATATATCCCGTCCTTGGAGTTCTGCGGTCTCGTAGCCGTAGTCCTGTAAATAGCAAAAGGAAATTTCACAGTATTTTCGGCCACCAACGGATAGGTGGAACATATGCTGTTCAGTTTCGGGTAGATTAACCTACCAACATTAAAAAGTCTTGATTGATTAGTCATTTCTTATTCCAGGCTTTAAGGATGGCATCCCGGATGTTCTCATCCAGATTATCAGTGGCTTCCTTACCCTTCTGGTTCACTGCATTCCTGAAGAACCACTTGGGTGTTATAGAACCCCTTTTCCATCCCTTTCTTGTATGTCTCTCATTTGTTCCTTTCTCAAAAAACTTCAGACGAAATTCAGACATGATGTGGACTTTTCCCCAACTGTCCTCTGTGTCCCCGATATAGACGCTCGTCTTCACACCCTGCAACATAGACTTGTACTTCTTTCCGTTCTTGCCTATGTACGGTTTGTTCACGTTCCTGATACCTGAACTCCTCAAGTTGACCTTGGTCTGTTTCAGGATGGGGTCAAGTGCCTTCTTCATACCTGTCCTGTATGCCTTGTTCATCTGCTTGAAGGACAGGTTGGCGAGCGCCTTGATTACCTCCTTGTCGTCTACCCTGATTTCTCCGTTACTCATTGACCTTATCTCCTACTATCTTAATGCTTTGATTGCGTTTGTTCTTCTCTATGCTCAGGATTCTGTACATATCTCCATCCCACTCAATCCTGTACAGTTCATCAAACTCCAACCCCTGTCTTATCTCGAACACCACATGACTGGAGTAGAAGATGTCACCGTTCTCATTCACCCTGTCTCCGCTCAAATAGGTTACCCTGGCCCTGCACTTGTGGTCCAACACATAGGTGTTGTCCTCGCTGCCTGTCTCCGTCTTCACCTTCTCCAACTTGTAGAAGGATATATGTTCCATCAGTAAACCCGCTCTCATCTCCTTTACGCTTTGTTGATATAGTTCCTGCACAAATCCAACAGGTAATCATAGGAATGAGGAACCGGATGTGGTATGTTACCGTACATCACGCTCTCCCTGCTGTTGTAAAGAGTACCTATCAAGAGTAACATAGCCTGGGTGACACAAGCCGGAAGCATCCCTGAACAATCCTCTATCTCCTTCAAGGAGTACAGGTTCAGGTCTCTCCTCACCGCATCCTCTGCTACGGTGATAAGGTCTGCCAGGTAAAGGTCGTCCTCATTGTGGTCGATTATAAGGTGTCTTTTGACATCATCAATGGAAAGGTACATCTTAAAAAGTTTTGATTATATTAAAGGGGACCGGGACGAATTTCCCAGTCCCCGAGGAAAAAGAAGAAAGTTAGTGATTATTCAGAACCGCCACCTACATAAGGGAGGATAGCACCATCCCTACGGACAGCAGCGTCGAAGAAGGCGTTGATGACCAGACGGATAGCGTTCTTGGTAGCGAGGGTGTAAGGATCGACCACGATGTCGATTGAACCCCACTGTGCGACTACCAACTCACGGAAGTCACCGAATGCCCAACCTTCTGAAAGGACATTTGAAGAAGTGCTCACCGGATAACCATTGACCTCATTACCGTCCATCAGGAGTCTCAAATCAGACTTCTCACCAGAAATGGTTGTCTGCTTGAACTGCGCCCTCATAGAAGGACTCATAACGAATCTCTTGTTACCGCTGAAATCAGTGACATCAGCCTCGGCCTCACAAACAGCAGCATAAGAAGGATTGACTTCCTCGGCGTTGTAGAAGATACCCTGTGGCTTGGTGGCGTCACCAGCTGCATCACCAAAGATGGTCTGCTCGAGCTTGGCGACAAGAGCATTCACGATGTCTGAACGGAGCATTTCCTCAGCACCTACGCTGTCCTGGACAAGGAACTGCTTGGAAATGTCGATGTAAGCGGTCAAACGCTTCGGGCTCAACTCAATGGAGTCGAATTCACCCATACCGTTGTCAGCAGCAGCCATCTCACCCTTCCAACCAACAGTGCTTCCACTGTATTTCGGGATAGAAATATTACCTACAAGACCTGTGAGGAAGGTAGCACCAACCTCTGAAAGGATAGACTTGCCACGAAGTGGTTCAAGGATGTTGAGCTTCTCTGTCTCTACGGTTTCCTGACCCTGGGTCTGGACGGTAGCGACGATAGCGTTGTCGGTATCCGCTCTCTCTTCTACAGGAAGCTGAATCTGACCACTGTAAGAAAGACCAGACTTCCTCATCTCTGTTGCGCCCATCTCAATGACTGAAAGGGCGTCCTCGTTGATGTTGCGGTTGTTCACAACATCATTGATAGCTTTGATAAGTGAAAATTTACTCATATGAATATTTTTTGTATTAGATATATTGTTTCTTTCTTCCTTCGGTTCAGGTACTTCCTGTACCTCTGGTTCTTTTATTTCTCTTTCTTCAACAGGAGTCTCATCAACAGGTGTCTCTTCTACAGGATCCTGGGCAGGTACTTCCTGTGCCTTGAACTCATCCAGGGAACGGAGCGCCACACTGGTGTCACCATAAGCAGCCTGCTGGACGATAGACACATCATACAGACCTGAAATCTTACTGATGGTTCTCAAGTATGTACCATCCTCTTCCTTGGTCCACTGCTCATCCTGTACCCTGAAAGCGAAGGATGACTCACTGTAGTCACCTCTCTTGAGTCCTTCAACCACCTCGTCGCCGAGTGCGGTATGCGGAGCGTCAAATTCGTACTTCAGTCCTCTCTCATCAATTGAAAGGTGAAGACTACCCTGACCATTCTTGCTTCTTGCAAGGATACCCCTCTGGGGATTGTGGTCAAGAAGACATCTAACGTCACTTTTCTCAATGAGTCCGTCGAACGCACCGGGAAGGATGATTTCCTGGAAACCTCCGAGGTCCCTGGATCTGGAATTGAACACTGATGCATATCCCTCCACGAACCTGGACTCACCATCTTCTCTCAACTCTATGTTGAAGTTTCTTACTTCAATATCGTTCATGTTCAAATTAAAGTCTTTTAATTATTTATGATTTCCTCATCTTCGTCAACCGGTTCCTCCTGTTCCTCCTGGTCCGAGACGGTGACGCTGATGTTACCATGCTGGATTTTTGCAGTCTTTCCTGAATTCACCAATGAAGGTATCTGGGACAATGCCGCGAATGCGAACAACCAGGCCACACACTTGAAGATAGAAGCATCAACTACAAAAGGCGGAGGAACAATTGCACTTCCTACCATCAAGAAAATTGATACGGAAAGACATATGAAGAACGCTATCCAATGACCCTTTTTGTTACAATCTACAACTGGAACTTTATTCTGACCCATAATTAACCTCACTTGTACTTATATTTATGGGTTCCCCTATTCTGGGATCGGAAGAATCATGGATGACCTAAGTGACCAGATGGAGGCAACCTTGTAATCTGAAACAAGTGATGCAGGAACATAGATAGACCTCAAAGCACCCGTCTGATTTAAGGCATTACCTCCTTCCAAAGTACAAACTCCGCTGTACCCCAATTTAATATATGACATCGAGAAATTACACCAGTAGAAGGCATAGTCTCCTATGAACGAACACTTCGGAAGATCTATACCATTCATATTGTTGGCTCCATAGAATGCTCCGTTAGACAGGTACTCGCAATTAGGAAGATACACATCCTTCAAAGAGTGACACTCCAAGAATGTACTTTTTCCAACAGACACACAATTAGGAAGCGACACGGAAACGACCTGGTTGGAAGTGATACCGAGAGTCTGGCGGTAAGTTGAATCAATGGTAGTAGTCCTACCATAGACAAGACCATTCGAGAATGCCAGTAGTGGCATGAAAGATAACATTAAACTACTATATTCACTCCATCCAGGGGCTTCCAAATAATCACTATATAACTGGTAAGGAATTCCTATTTCTGATAAGTTTGGGCAATTTAAGAATAAATCAGAACCTGCTGTTACAATATCTTTGTCGTAAGTTATTTCAACTCTCTCCAATCCAGTACAATTAGCAAAGACTCTATCACCAAGTGCAGATACACCTACGCTGAACTCTGTAAGTCCTGTACAACCATTAAATAAATCATCAGGATATTCTTCAACCAAACTAATACTTACAGATGTCAGATTCTGGTGATTCATAAATGTTGATGAAGATATACTTGTCAGGAATTGCATACTCACACTTATAACATCATTTGCATTTATACCCAAAGTGTTAAGGTATCCTGAATCCATTGATGTTGCCCAACCAGTAACAAGACCATTACTGAATTCAAAATCATCTTCAATAGGAAAGATTCTATCAGAATACGAACTCCAGTTATTCGCAGTTTTATAAGACGCCAACAAATTTTTAGTAACAAATATACTGCAATTGTCTGTTCCCCAGAAAAGATTACCTCCATTTAACTTGCATACAGACGTAGAACGAAGTATTAACATACTTAATCCAGAACCACACTGGGCGAATACATATGCATTAAGTAAGGAACATACAGGAAGATCAACTCTTGTTAGACTACTACAATAATAAAATACATAGTCTCTGAGTATACTACATTTTGGTAAACTAACTTCTGATAATCTTCTACAATTGCCGAATGCCTGTTGATTTATTTCTAAGCACTCTGGAAGATTAAGAGATAATAAAGATACACAATAACTAAATGCATATCCTCTTATACTCTGACAACTTGGAAGATATACATAACTTAATGAAGTACATGTGTTAAAAGCATTATCATATACTGATATACAATTTGGAAGATTTACTTGCTGTAATTTGCTATATGAAAAAAATGCTCCACTTGCCACATAACTTGCACTATTACTAAGAATACTAATACCGAAATTAGCCTCTGTCACATCCTTCTGTGTATATCCAGTCACACTCTGTGACACATTCACTGTCACCTGACTGTATCCATCCACTCCCTGTCCGGGTGTGTATGTTCCATTGGATGTAACTGTAAGTTGTTCAGTCACGAACTGCGTGGTAATCTCACCGATCTTGTCAGCATAACCGCCGAAGGACACACCTGTCATATCGACGCCCTTGGCCTCGATCGCATCCTTGATGTCGCTCTTGATGGAAGCGATCATATTCAAATTATCAGTTAGCTGGCTCATTATCCGAGAATGTTGTTTGTTATTGTGATGGCATCGCCGTAGTTGGTCTCCAAGGCGCTCACCCTGGCGGTCAAAGAAGTCAAGCCCGTATCGGAAGCGTATCCCTGCTGACCAACCCACTGTTCTGTCGCATATCCTTCAAGGGCGGAACTTGTGATATAACCTCTTCCTACAACCCACTGTCTGGTGGCATACTGACTCAAATCATCCTGGACCAGATAACCATGACCTTCAACCCAGTCCTCCGTCGCATATCCTTCAAGACTCTGGTGCTCGGTAAGATAACCCTGGTCTTCAACCCACTGCTTGGTGGCATAGTAGTCCGGTACAACAGCCTCTATCTCTATATCTCCTTCTCCAATAAGACTCTGATGGTTCACGGTCTTGATAGGCTGGTGTTCGGTAAGATAACCCTGTCCCTCGACCCAATCAATCAAGTCCTCCTGCTTGGTGACATCTCCAACGATCTCACCCCAGGTAGCAACAATTCCGGGAACCAATTTACCCTTGCAGGCATCGATTCCCGTAGTCGAAAGTTCATACTTCTTAATATCTATCATTGTAAATAAAGCGCTTTTACCTTATTTATGGGATTTCCTTAATCCTCTTCAGGAACTGGTCAAGGGTTTCGGTCTCCATCTCCATACCCTGCATCACTGTCCTCTGCCTGATTCCGGAACTTATCTGCATCTTCATCTGGTCAGGAGCTTCATTCCACAGGTACTCCCACTTCTTGAAGTATTCCGCGAACCTGCGCTCCGCACCGTCGCGGTACTCCTGGGTCTTTATCTCCTTCCAGGAAGGATGACAGAAGGTGTAATAGGCGTCAAGGGTGATGCTCACCACGCACTCCCTGGCCTTGTCGAACTTGGTCTTGGACGTCAACCAACCTACCAGATAGTCTGAACTCTTAATCAAATCAGGATAGGTCTTCTTCAAGTAAAGAGGATCCCTCCTGCATACGCTGTTGTCCCTCCACTTCCACAGATAGAAAGGAACAGGACTCCACTTGATGTTCTGGGTGCAGGCCTGGACTTCAGCATTCAACACATTGTCCTCGTGGATGGTGCATTCAGGGAAGAAATGGATGTCGTTCCTCACCAGGAAATCCCTCTTGAATACCTTGCCGTGGATGAACTGAAAACCGTCACTCCTGTCAAGGAAATAGGTCTCACCAGTCTCAGGATTCCTTCCCTCCTCCAGGAACACGCTGTACAAAGCGTCGAACCCGTTTACTGTAGTTGGCACTCCGTTGACCGGTACCTGCATAGGAGTGGTGGTCTCTTTCAGGATGAACCAGAACGCCAGACAATGATAGAACTGGTCATCGCAGTCGCACCAACAGACATACTCTCCTGTAGAATACTGGAACGCCTTGTTCCTCATCTGGGACACTCCTCCCTTCTCCTCCCTGTGATACTGGATGTCATAGGAGTATCCTGACAGGAATTCATCAGACAACAGGAAGGCGTCAGGACCGTCGTCGCATATCACCACCTCTATGGTGGACATATCCACGTTCTGCTGGAACTGGATAGAATCAAGAAGAGGTCTGATTACCTCTTCACCCTCGTTGTAATGGGGTACAAGAATAGATAACTTCTTCATAACTAACTTTCTTATAAGTTATTTATGTTAAAAATAACAAACCCCCAGACGCTATGTCCGGGGGTGAATTTCAACTATTCATATGTTACCGTCACTGAAATCAATCTCCAGTTACTTGTAGTAGTTTTTGTCAACGTGACAGAATTGGAACTACCTGTCCAAGTTTCAGTATTAGGGTCATATCCTTGAGGATTGGCGTCATCAGTGGTGGGTTTGTAAGAAGAAGACCACGTGAATTTTACTGAACTTATCACCCTGTCTGACTCTATGACAACACTACAATTGTTATAAATCCTGACAGCACTCTGGGCAATGTAATAGGTGGCTTTCGTACCACTACCTGAAATCGTAAACTTGACTTCACAACTGTCACCAGCAAATGTCTTTCCACTCTGATCATAATCTACAACCTCCCTATCAACAAGACCGAATGTACTGAAGTCTATCGTTTCAGTTTGAGGTTCCGGACCTGGTTCTGAACCATATCCTACTATCAGACTTGCATAGTCACTCCAATTGACGGCGGACCTGTAATCCTCCACATAGGATGAAGGCACCAAGATGGACTGAAGGTTGCTGCATCCATAGAATGCATATGATCCGAGTTCACATGAACTCAATCCCAACATGATATAAGACAATGAAGTACATCCGAAGAAAGCACTGTTTCCTATGACAGAACAATTAGGAATGTCCATATACTCCAATGATGTACAACCTGTAAACGCATGACCTGATATCTCCTGTAACTTCGGTGCATACAGTTCTCTCAAGTTCGTACAGGAATAGAAACCCCTGGCAGAAACAGTAATCAGCTGTGACATAGAAGCGGATACGAGAGTACTGTTATTCTCAAAAGGTGAAGGAGTGTCATTCATCCCCCTCGCAACTACTCCGGCGTCAGTCTCAAAATAGGAAGGTACACCAGCGGAACCGAAGATACCAGATGAACTCAACGTACCATATGACTCCTCTGAATAATAACCTGGATAACTCACATAGTAGTATCCATATATGTTCCCAGTATTTGACAAGTATGCCCAGTTAGAATACTGATCGGTCTTCCACCAAGGAACATAAAGGTTCTGAACGACGAAACTGGTCTGAGTCCCGAACACACAAATACCAGATCCAGCATAAGACAGTTTCATCGAGTATACCATATTGTTTCCGGTACTCATCCCAGCCCTGTCAAATGCATGAGAACCAACCATACCACAATTCCTTCCAAGCATTATATATCCCAGACTATAACAACTGGCAAATGCATACTGGTCTACGTACTCAACATTTGGAAGAACTACAGCGCTCAACTGCGTATTGTATGTGAAAGCCCAAGGACTGATCCAGGTACATTCAGGCATAGACACACTTTGGATATTAAGACACCCTGAAAAAGCCGACCTTCCAACAGATGTACAATGAGGCAGATTGACGGAAGTGATACTGGTGCATCCTGTGAACGCTTGAATACCTATACTCAATGCCGTCGTTTCAACCGTGACCATTTCAGTACAATTATCAAATCCAACGTTAGGAATTATACTACGTGAAAGTTCATAATACCCTCCATAGTCCTCAAGGTTACCTCCGAAGAAATAACCTTGAGCAGTGGAAGGAGTCCATCTCACATAGAAATCCCCAGGATGTACCTCCGGTCCGGGCCACGGTCCGGTCCAGGACTCCTCCACTGGCCACACCTGACAACCGTATGTGTAGATGGCCACCAGCGGAGTACCGCTGGTGAAACCACCGCTTATACTATTTCCATAGATCGTAACCATTATGCAGTAACCAATGCAATTTTATATGAAGCCTTCTCCTCTGCGGTAAGATTGTTCCACTGCGCAGCCGTACCGCACCACACCTTGTTCTCCTCAAGGAACTGGTCTGTCGCCCAACTCTGTGTGGCATATCCTGAAAGGTCTGAACTGTCAAGATAACCCTGCTGCTGTACCCAACTCTGTGTGGCGTATCCTGTCAAATCCTGATGTTGTGTAAGATAACCCTGCTGCTGTACCCATGATTCAGTGGCATATCCAGACAAATCAGTACTTGTTATATAACCCTGGTTCTGTACCCAACTCTCAGTGGCAGTACCAGTAGGAACCAATGTACCGTTCTCCAAGTCATCCAACCTGCCTCTATCAAGATTGAACTCATCCATCAAGTCTGACTGGTCTGCAATGTCTCCTGTGATAGAACCCCAGGAAGCACCTCCACCACCTCCACCCTGTTCAAGGTCTGTCACTCTCTGGTCAAGACCGTCAACCTGATTTTGAATGTCATCTGCTTTATCATCTATATGTTTGGCGACAGCAACCAAATCCTGCTGCGTGGCGAATCCGGCGTTCTCAAGAGCACTGATTCTATGTGATTGATCTTGTGTCTCCATCTGTAAGATATGGAATGACTCGTTATTTGCTACCACATGGTCATTAAACTGTTCTCGTGATACTCCTCCTGGACTCTGTTCCAGTGCTGTCACTCTGTCATCAGTATACTGTAAGTGAGCATCTATATCCTGAAATCTGGATTCAGTATTGTTCACAAATCCACCAAATGTCTGGTCAGTAACATAATCTGACAAACTATTCTCAACAGCATTTATGTGAGTGTCAAGAGCATTAACTGCACCACGAAAAGTCTCACTTGTCACATAACCATCAAGTGTCTCTGCAAGTTCCTCATCCGTCACATACTCCGGGATGACAGGTTCCTCGCTCTCGTTCTCACCGATCCACACGTTCATATTGTCCTCGAACTCCAGGTTGTAGTAACCGTCAGGATAGGAAGCATCAAGGACTTTGTAGTAAGCCCTTCTCATAAGGATACCGTTTGGAAGAGTCTCCAGGTCGGTTGAAGGGATTATCACCTCCAACATAGTACCCTTCTTTGTGAAGTTGGCCTGGATGACTGTGTTGTATCCCTGGATGTAATACTCGATGGCGTAGATGTCATCTATCACTCCTGAAGGACAACTCTTGATAATGTCCTTATAATCATTATGTTTCGACAGACGCTTAATCATTGTTATTCTCCTGGTTATTTTCGTTATTATCTTCCTTCAACCTGTTGTCAGCGGTGTAGTTGATGGTCTCAAGGTTCTTGATGGAGGTCAGGTTGACCTGGGCAACTTTAATATCACCACCATCAACTGGTTCCATATCCAGTTCCTTCCTGATGTCATTAGGTGACATACTACCCATATTAAAGAGTTTCTGGAAGTATTCTGCCTGACTCTTCTTGTCTGTTCTCAACAGTTCATTGACGTCGAACTTGATGTCCATATTATCTTCCCTATTGAAGAGTTTGATTTCCAGTTCCATCTCAATTTTGGTTAACAAAGGACGAAGGGTGTCATTCAAGAAGGCAAGTTCAGCCATTTCTGAATTGTTGTAGGAAGCGTGAGTCAAGTCAAAACACTTGGTAGGTGAAAGGCCAAAAAACCTACAAATCTCAACCACGCTGAACTGTCTTGATTCAAGTAACTGACTGTCTGCAGGATCCACTGACAGCTGTGTATAATCAACGTTGGATGGCAGGACTGGTATTCCATTAGGTCCGTTGTTTGGACCTCCGGTGGCCTGATTCCAGGCGCTTAGGATTTCGTCTCTTTGTTTCCCACTGCTTGGCCCATTGAACTTCAAAAATCCAGATGAACAACCACCCGACTGGAAGAAATTCTTCGCAGCAGTATCACCAGCATCAGCGATGCCCAACACCCTTCTGGCGTGAGTCAAGACACTGATACCATACACTCCATTCTCACTGTAATTAAGGAAATGTATCATATCCTCCTGACGTACTGCTCCCTTAATTCCAGTCACCATATACTCTATGTGATCAATCTTGTCTATCGGACTGACCAGTCCAGCTGGAATATAGTTCAATCCAACCACATTCTTACCATCCCTCATAATAAGGGCATAGGCATTTCCGCACATCAAAATGTCCCTCACCATCAACTTGTAGAAGGTGTAGGCATTCATCTTCTTATTAGGTCTCTTGCTGAGGATATAAGAAAGGTCATTTTTAACTTCATACTTATACCCTTTCTCATCTACCCTGTATAACTTAACAGGCAAGGACGCTACACTGTTCGTGATAACCTCAACACATCTATACACTGCCGACAATGCCAATGACTGAGAAGTCTTGTATGTGCTGTATCCATTGTAATTGAGTGCGATACCCCACCCTGTACTCTCCTCGACAATTGACCTCTTTTCAGGTTCTACTGTGCTGGGTTTCTTTTTGTTAAAAAGTCCCATAAAAATCAATTTTTTTATATCAATATTTATGTTTTTTGGGGCATCCTTTGTTATGTTTAGTGTATGGAAATATGGAAAGAAATAAAAGGTTATGAAGGACTCTATGAAGTAAGTTCAGAAGGTAGAGTCAGGAATGTAAGGACTAATAGGATTCTGAAACAGACTGAAAACTATCAGAATTATCTACAAACAAATCTTTACAAAAATGGTGTTAAAAAGACATATTATACCCATGTGCTTGTCAAGAACTCTTTTGACATGAATCCTGATCCTGAACATATGACTCAAATAAACCACATCAATGAAATAAAAAATGATAACAGGCTTGAAAATCTTGAGTTCTGTACCCCCAAATACAACTCAAATTATGGTCATCACATTCAAAATATGTTTGATACAAACATTAGAAATGGACACTGGAATCCTGAAAGATGTGGTATAGATGAAAAAGAAAGAAGAAGAAAATATAATCAGGAACGGTATCAAAAAAACAGGGATAAAATTCTTGAACAGAATAAGGTTTGGCGTGATGCTCATAAAGAAAAATTCAGGGAATACACAAGAAAACATAGGGAAAAATTAAGACTTGGACTTTAATCCAAGTCTTTTTCTTTACAAAAAACCAGGTCGGACCTCACGGCCGGACCTGGGAAACATAAAACACAAAAATTTATGGCAATAAATTACAACTATATTACATTTTTATTTATGTCATTTGCTATTTGGAATTACAAACGCCTGCTGGACTCCATATACCTGGTCAAGATAACCACCAAGGGCGGTCAACTCCGCTATAACTCCGTCTATCTTGGCGGCATTGTGTTGACCCAGTGGTTTGCAGTTACCGTTCTGGTCTATCTTCAACTCAACGTTGTCGTGGCACCAGCGGGTGATCGGGTTCTGGTCAAGAGTCACTCTGTCACTCAAAATCAACCTTTCATATTCTTTCGTACCGCGGGAAAAATGACCTATGCTCTGACTGAAACTATACATAGGAAGACCCTCGTTTATCAGGTCATTGACCAACTGTGTAGAGTTCCAGGCATCATAGAATATACCGCTGATTTCCAGGTTGTTATACCAATACAACAGTTCATTCTTCAAATAGTTGTAATCCGTGGTCTTTGAATCAGTCAATATCAGATACCCTTTTGAACTCCACATCTTGTACAACTCTCCATTGAACTTACCTTCAAGCGCCTTCCTGGGAAGATAGTAAAATGTCTTGAAGAAGTACTCCTCAGTCTCCGGATTCACAAACATAAAACTCAACGCAGTAAGGTCTGACACAGACGCCAGGTCAAGACCTACATAACACAGATACCTGTTGTCCCCTATGAAGTCACCCATATCCAGCTTTCTCATGTTCTTCCTGACAACCTCCTCTGGAATCCAGACAGTACTACTGTCACACCATATGTCAAACTGCTTGGTCTTCGCCTCTATCTCCTTTGAAGGCATCTGCTTGGCGGTGTTCACTATATCCCGCAAGAAGTCTATACTCGTGGTAATTCCAAGGTTCGGGGCAGCCTTCTTCCATACCCTCTCATCCAACCAGTCATCACCCTCATCCAGGGTGAATATCATCACGAACATAGATTCGTCCGTCTTCGTACCTTTCAGTACTTCTATCCCATAATTGTGAAGGTCGTAACAGGGAAGACTCTTGTCAAGACCGGCGGTTGTGATGGTACACAGGTGCGGGTTCTTTCTCATACCCATAGAAGACCTGATGACATCCGCCACCTTGGTGTCCGGCGCCTCGTGGAACTCGTCTATCAACCCGAAGGAACAGTTGAATCCGTCCATCCTGGATGAGTCCGCCGCCAACACCAATAGTTTGGATCCTGTAGATTCTATCCTGATGGAATCCCTATAATGCTTCATCCTCTTGCCCTTCGGGTCAAGCTGTCTCGCCAACTTGGATACCGTCTCATAATCCACCTCAAACGCCTGTTTCGCAGAGTTCGCAGCGATAAGAACTTCCGCACCGGGTTCACCGTCACAAATCAGGGCAAAAAGACACATAACACAGGCCAGGAAAGACTTTCCAGACTTTCTCGGAACCTCTATGTAGGATGACAGGTACTTCCTTCTTCCCGTGTCCCTCCTGAAGAAACCAAATATCGACGCCACAATCAGCAACTGCCAACCCTCAAAATGGACGCTCTTACCTCCGCATTCTCCCTTTATGTGCTTGAACAGCGATGCGAACTTTACGAAAGTTTCAACCTTTTCTGGTTTGAACACCAAATCAGGATTATTCAGGTCAGACAAAAACCTCTTACAGGTCAATATCACATATTCACAGGCAAGAATCTTCCCGTCAACCACATCCCGGGCATATTCTATATATCCTGTCTCCATTAATCCCTATCCCCTCTCATATCTGCAAGAAAGTCATCAAGTGGATCATGCTCTTCAGCCATGTCATCCTTGAGTAACATCCTCCTCTGTCTGGCGCTGATAGACAACTCCTTCATTAATCCCAAGATGTTCACCATAGCACTTCTCTGGATGGTGAAGGCAGGATTGACCGTCAGTCTTCCTACCTTGTCATAACAGGTCAGACCTTTGTCCTCCAACTCGTCCAACGCCCTGTTGTAGAGTTCCAACTGTGTTGTCAAAAACTCCAGGTTCTCCCTGTCGGCGTCAGACATAACTCCAATCTTCTCCATCTCCCTCTTGATAACATCAATGTATTTCTGGGTTTTCTCGCTAATCTTCATACTTTTTAAGTTTGATTTGTATAGGGTCATCATGGTGATGACGCTTGATGTGACACTCTTTACATAGACACACCAGGTTTTCTGGGTCAAAGGCCAGCCTCTCCTTCTCTTCCGGTGACAAACCTTTTCTAAAAGGACTGATGGCGTGATGCACCTCTTCAGCCGGAGTGAGTCTTCCATTCTCAAGGCAGTCTTGACAAAGGGGGTGCTCCTGTATCATCAGCAGCCTCAAGTCCTTCCACCTACGTGAGTTGTAGATTTCTTGGCGCTGTTTTCTCCTCTCTTCTTTTCCTCCAATATTCACTAATTTTTCGTTTTGATTCATCACTTAAATGTGTTCCTGTCATTCTTTCACTCAATCTTTCTCTTGATGTCCCGTAGTTACTATTATATTTAACAGTACACCACTCAAGATTGTCAACATTATTATTAGTCTTTATCTCATCTTTATGGTTTACAACATTATAACAATTTGGATTTGGTATAAATGCCTTTGCAACAAGTCTATGAACGCTTGTCACTTGTTTTTTACCATTGTTACACAAAGTGACAGTATAATAACCAGTTTTCTGATGATTCAGAGTCAATATCCTATCTCTTCTTCTACCAAAATTGTCATACAGACTCTTCACTCTACCATTTGATGATACCTCGTATCTATCAAATCCATCAATAACTTTCCAAATTTCCATATAACAGTTCCTCGTCTACCATCTTCCCAACCTCTCCATAGTCAAACGCCTGCTGATGATTCCCTTCTCGATGCTCTCCCTGCTCTGGTTGTACTTGGCGATGGTCATCTTCTGTCTGGTTGATTCGGGCTTCAACACGCCTCTGCGGTGCGAAACCGCGGGATCGTAATCCTCGGTGGTCTGACAAATCAGCCACTCAAGGTTGTCAAGCCTGCAATTCTCGGTGTTACCGTCCTTATGGTTTACAACGCACAACCAGGGGTCTGCCGGATAACCCACGAAGGTGGACAGCACCAGTCTCGCAACCTGGTAACTCTTCAACAGTCCATCCAAGGACAGCATCACTATCCTGTAACCGTACTTGGTAGTTCTCTGCGACAAATAATGGGGTCCTTCCGATCCCTTCATGCTGACGATGTTGCCATAGTTCGTGGCGCAGTATCCTGGAAAGTCCTTCAAAGGCAGAATAACCTCTCCACCCTCATTGACAACTTCCTTCCTGTAGTTCTCCAACCTCTTCCTCTTCATCTCTTCACGCTTCTTCCTCCTGTACTCCCTCTGGTAGTTCCTCTGGTAAAGCTTCATTTCTTCTGAATTCATAGTCAAATCTTATCTTATAAGTTATTTATGTACAGTCTAAATATAACAAAGAAGGCCACCCACTATTGGATGGCCCGAATACAAACAATCTATGAAGCAAAAGGTTATTGGTCTACTCTAAATATAACAAATCACCACTCACTGATTTTTTTGAACGCCCTGGGGTTACCCTCTCCAAAAGGTTCCCTGATTATCCTCCTTACAGTCCTCAAGGGCGTACCGTCGGTCAGGAAGAAGTAATGCATCTTGTATGCCCTCGCCACATAGTAGAACTTCTTCACTCCAGAATACATAGTCTCAACCTCTATCAACTGGGCGCTCTTCCTCCCCTTGAACTCACCCCTAACAGCAGTTACCTTCCTTATCTGACGCTTCACTATCCTGTCCATCTCCTTAAGGTCGGATTCTCCTATCACACCCTCGTAGATACCCTTCAGTTTCTCCAAATCCGGGAGCTCCTCCGCCTTACCCTCCAGGATCGCCAGAACCCCCTCAAGTTTCTCTTCCAATTCCAAAATGGTATTCTTGGTCATCCTGGAATTTTCGTCGCATTGTAGGAGCTTTCTGTCCTTTTCCTCCTTTTTCATGTGTCCCTCAAGATAAAGTTCCATAACCCTTCCCTTCTTCTCGTCCATACCTTCCAGCTTCTTCCTGGCCGCGCCTATCTTCTCCCTCAATACTTCAGCCTCCTTCTCCACCTCGTCCTTTCCTTCCCTGAACATCCTCATCCTGTACTTGGTCTCCTCCTGGACAGCCAGGAACCAGAGTAAACCGTCAAGGTTCTCTATCCTTGTAGTAAGGTCATTCTCACAATACGGCGGAGCGCTGTACCTCCTATGATGTCTGCACTTGTACTGCGCTCCATCAGGAATCATATTGTTCCCACACACTGGACACTTGAAGATACCTGCTCCGAAACAATGCTTGTTCCCTTTCGGGATTGAAATGAAATTGTTCTTCCTGACCGCCTCACACCTGTCCCACAAATCCTGACTGATCATCCTGGGATACCTTCCTTCTATGTAAGACCTGTCAGCAACTATCTTGTTTATCAATGGAAGACTGATAACATAACCCCTCTCTGTAAGTTCATCCCACAACTTCCTCACTGACCACTTCCCGGTACTGTACATCTCGAATATCAACTTCACTAACTTGGAGTCCTTCTCGTCTATCACTATATATCCTCCTTCTCCAACCCTGTATCCAAACTTGACAGTGGGACCACCAGTGTACCTTCCCTGGGCTGACATAGCCTTCTTCGCCCTCTTGAACCTCTCCTTCTTCAACTCCATCTCCTGTCTCGCCAACGTGGCCATCAAGGTCACTGCGATATCCATCCCGCTATTGACAGTCCCGTCAGGATTCAACAACTTCAGATAGGGATTCTTCACCAGGAACTGAATCCTCCTCTCCACCAGGAACATCTTCACCTGCTGGAACACCAGTTCATTCCTGAACGCCCTGGATAGTTCCCAGACAGCGAAACAGGTGATTCCGGGATCCTTCTCTATCTCCTCCTTCACCTGCTCTATCATCAGTCTGTACTGGTCATTCAACTTGATGGCTGACGCCCCTTTGTCCTCAACAAAGACAAGTTCATCATAACCCTCGTTGTGACAGAAGACATCCATCTCCCTGTGCTGGTCTTCCAGCTTCTGTGCCTCTGTGGACACTCTGATCATTACTAAACATTTCATACAGCGAAGATAAGAAACGACTACGAGACTTCCAAATAAAATATGACAATTTGATAATCTGCCGTGACAGTATATCAAAACATCATACAACAACAAAAAACCCAGGGAACATCACTGCTACCTGGGTTTACCCTTTAAATAATTACAAGTTGAGAAAACCTCAAAATGTATACAAATATAACTCTTTTCCCTGACATTTCCAAATCAATTCGGCGGCCACACGTCAGGGGTGCTCCTCACAAACTCTCTTACCCAGTCCTCCTTCACAGGTACAATGTACTCCTGGACATCCTGCACCCTGCACCGCCTGTCAACAGTCACCTTGTACACGTACACGAAGTATAAACCATCATCATTCTTCAACATCACCTTCCTCAAGGTGTTCCTCGTCCAACCGTCTCCCAGTTCCTCCACATCCATACAACACTTCAACAGCGTCCCGGTCTCGCTGTTGTACACCCTGTTCCTTAACTTGTCAAAATACTTCATATCCAAAAAATAACAAAACCAGGAGCACATCACTGCGGTCCTGGTCGAAATTCAAAGGTTATAAAATGAATGTTATTTTGAACGTCTCACCGTTCTATGTAAAGATAACAAAAGTCTATTCCAGAACCTTCTGAATCCCATCCTCCAAATCAAACACCTTGGTCTCCTTGTTCCACCCCATATGGAGCTTCATAGGATTGGCGGTATCCTCATACCAACCACAGTTCAACCAGCACTCCTTGGACATCACACCGACCAGATACACATTGGTCAGGTCTCCCAGGTGGTGATGACACCAGATGGTTACCTTGTCTCCTCCACCCTGCCAGGTGAAATCAACATCCTCCATCCAGTTGAAAGACACATAACTGCACAACTTGTAGATCAGATTCTTCTTGGTGAGCACATTCACCATCACACCATCAGCATCCTGTACGAAGTTCTCCATCGGGAAGAACAACATCTTGTCCTTTTCAAAAACTACTTTCTTCATTGTTTTCCTCTTTATTGTATATTGTATTTATGAAATTTGTCCTCCTTAACCCCTCTTAATATTCAAATGCTTTATGAGTTTATCATTCTTGAAGACCTCAAGGGTAGCATCAGAATAAGTCCATACACACTGACTCACAAACTGTTCAACATCTTCAAAGGAATCCGTTACAATCGTCTTGAACCCTGACATAGGACGATTGTAATCAACACCAACCACATAAATGTTATCTATCTTAATCAGGTTCTTACTAAGGATTTCCTTCCAGGCATCATTCTTTCCAATGGAATACCAGTCAGATACATTGTCATAACTGAACACCTCACCTTCTTCCATAACATCCATCAGGTTTGTGTCATCATCAACTTGGATACGGTCAAATAGATCATAAAAATCTTCACCATCATAAAGATGATTAAAGTCATCCTCCATTCTCTTCAGGATTTCCTCCTTGTCAAGATTCTTGAACTCGGTCATAACCAAGTCATAACCATACTTCTTGGCGGCAGTCATCACCGCATTCCTGATTTCTTCTTTTGTCATAATCCGGTCCTCCTTAAAAGTTCCACTCCTTGATAATCTTGTTCTCGTCATGAAGTCCGGCGGTACTCAACTTCAGGTAAGGACCGTTCGTCGGAATACCCATATCCTTCAGACAACCCTCCTCACAGCGACCGATCATCATAACCACCTCGTCCTTGTCACCAGTCAGCCAGGACTTCTCCTCGTACACGAAGTAAATGGTGCTAACACCATTCTCGGACTTGATCTTCACCACACCAGACTTGGCCTGGGAAAAACACACGTCAGCAACTGCGCTGCTGAACTCATAAGCGTTGTCCACGCTCTTGTAGAAATTAAATTTGATTTCCATAATTTGTATTGTTTAATTTGTCATTGTCTTGGGTTGTCCCCTGTTTCCATTACAAAGATAATACATTTTTTTGACATTTCCAAATTTACCTATTGCTTTTTTCAAAAAATGTTCTTATATTTGTAGATTTTTCTCCTGAAATCCCGTAACATTTTTGTTACGTGGGGGTGAAAACTGGATTTCTCTCGAAGAAGGGTCAGGCGGGGAGGTTTCGAGCCGATGTTCAAAACTTTCTTCGCCCCCATCCCTATTGGGGTAAGCACCGCACCCCCTCCATCCCTTCCGCAACCGTAACCGCAATCAACTGTTCCTGATGATTATCTTCCAATCACAACCAAGTCTCTTCTTGGCCTCTGCGTAGTAGTGAGCCAGACAGTCCTTGGTCATCTGTGTAGTCCTCACACACTCGTTCCACTTCCTCTCTGCCGCTTTCTCATTGAAGTTGGAACTGTGTTGTGACAGGTGCATAAACAGAGCGTGACCATACTCTCCAAAGGTAGCCAGTCTGAATCCGTCCAGCAACCAGTCCTGATACTCATCCGCCCTGTATCCACAGTGGTTTATCAGATACTTGATGGTCTGGTAGGTGAAGTAGTCATCTATATAGACTTGACCATTATGTCTCTCTTCAGTCTTCTGATAGAACTCTGGATCCAGGAATGCATCCATATACTCGTTGTCATACATATCAACTTCTTCCTTCTCAAGAGGATTCTCATCCCAACTGACAAACCTCAACCTACATATGTCCTTGCACGCCTTGTCTATCTCAATACCCATATTCTTGAAGTCATACTGCAAATACCTGAACACGTCCTTGAAGTCCTTATTGATGTTGTAGTATATCAACGCAAAGATACCTTCACCCCTGGCAGATAGACTCACATAGAACACATAGGGCAGGTCAAACACCTTCTTCTTCAACTGGGATAGTGACATCCCCGCCGGACGGATGTCTATATCTACACAGATAATCGGATTCACCACAGTAACCTTGCTGGCCTTCCTGTCTCCCTCGAACAATCCGGATATCGTACAACAAGGAAGGTTGGCAGTCTTCATCGCCTTGGCTGCCTTGGTATCGGTCTTATTGGTCTCCCTGATGGCATTCACTGGACACTTGGCAGCAGGTGTAACCTTATGCAACCAGTCATCCAAGGTAATGGTCATGCTCTTGGTCTCGGTCACCCGTTTATATAGGGAAATCTTATTTTTTAATAGTTCTTTTACTTTCATTTGGTCAATTTGTCTTGGTTTCCTATTTTGTTGCCTATTTGGTTTCCTATTAATAGGCAACCAAAAAACACTGTTCTATGATATTCTATTAATGATTTTTAGTCTTGGTTTCCTGGTTGCCTAAAAAAAGTATATATAAGAGTGAAATTATTTTTTATACTATATAGAAAAACTTAAGATAAGCGAGCAACCAGGCGTTAAAGATTCAGCCCGACGGTGAATTCATCCATAGGATCGTATTCCTTCTTTGGGTTATCAACCGTTTTCACCCTGACCCAACCTTTCGCTGATTTACCCAAAGTCTTGAATTTGGTATCACCATACTTCCACTCCCCTGCAAGGGCCCCTGCAATATACTTGTTGAGTGAATAACTGTTTTTAATCTGCCTGAATTCCCTTCTGATGATTGAACTCAACACAATACCCTTGATTTTGTTGATAGAGTTCCTCTTTCCCGGACCGAAGTCATCTATCTGTCCAATTTCAGTTACTTCTCCTTCTTCGCTGATGTTGTACTTCCTGTCAAGGAGGTCTTTGATGTATTCAATCATATCATCATCTTCAGACACCTTGAATCCTTTCTGTACTGTGGCAAAGTCATCGAACAGTTTTGATTCCAAGTCCAGGAACTGGTTTGGTTTTTCATTATAGAGATGGCAGGCCTCCGCCCATAACTGGTCGACATATTCTGGCGTCATTGTATCATAAACGGTACTGTCCATCTTGGTCTTGTTACATTTGATGATCCAGAATCTTCTTTCAACAGGGCTGGTGTAGTCCCTGAGGAATGTTTCATCATTGGTTGAACCTATGAACACACAGTGTCTTTTGAAAGGTTTAGGATTGTGGGCGTACGCCAGTCTGACAGTATTTTCAGTCTGCGACAAGAACGTCTTGATTTTGTCCATATCCTTTTTCTTGAAGGAGTCAAGTTCATCGATGATACCTATCCAGGTCCGGTTCATCTTTGCCACCATATCCTTGTTGTCGATTTCATCCAGTGATATGGAACTGTAGAACCCTTTCGCAAGCCGTTCGCAGATCGTGGACTTACCTATACCTCCAGAACCCTGGAGTACGATCATGGGGTCGAACTTGCATCCTGGATGATAACATCTTTTGACAGCTGCAATCATCCATTTTCTGGTGAACGCCCTGTTCAGTTCAGAGTCATCTGCTCCGAGCATATCTATAAACAGTGTCTCTATCCTTTTCTTCCCGTCCCATTTGAGTGATTCCAGATAATCTATGATAGGGTTGTAACAGTGTTTCATAAACACTTCACTGAGGGCGGAAGCCAGGAAATCCCTGCTGTG
>Ga0247608_10001941_pt1 | contig 27320 bp, 20 predicted proteins | sample 176DNAGHGlowgp2_FD_193490 | JGI IMG/M metagenome (GOLD analysis project Ga0247608, IMG submission 193490) | Sheep rumen microbial communities from Palmerston North, Manawatu-Wanganui, New Zealand - 1766 DNA GHGlow gp2 | ecosystem: Host-associated > Mammals > Digestive system > Stomach > Rumen ... | reverse complement strand
TATCCATGCAGAAGGATTCATAACCGGTGTTACCGCAAACTGGGCACCGTTCAATGCGTTGACTGCATCTGCCTGTGCAAAGTCGTAAGCACCCTCTGCCCCGCTTGCCGCAAGGATTCCTGAATATCCTGTAAGGAACATGCCAGAATCTTCCACGTGGCGGATTACAAAGTCCGGGTTGTTTATGCTTGCGCTTGCCGTAGCCTTAAGCACAAGGTTTGAGTTGCGGTCAAGGTAAGCCTTAACCTCTCCGTCTGAGTCGTTTATGCGGTTGATGATTTCTTCAACAGTGTCCGTAGCGTGGTAGTCAACCGTAATGTTTCCGTCGTGGCCTGCAAGGGTAAGTGTTCCCTCAAGGCCAATCTGTTCCTGCGGCTTAAGGGAATTTGTACCTGTCATGCGGAAGACATAGGATGTGTCAAGAACGCCGTCGCCGTCACGGTCAAAGTTGCCGTTTACATTCTCTACAAATGCGTGCTCCGTAAAGAAGTTGAGGCCGGTAACATTGTTCTTGCCGATTGCGTTGCGGTGCACGTCGTTAACAAGGTCTGCAAAGTTGATTACCATTGTGTTGAGTGACTGCATCTCTGAGCGCAAGTCCTTGTCGCGGAGGTCCATGAGGGCTCCGAGGGATCCACCCGGGAAGTAAGCCTCAAGCTGGGTGTCCTGCCAGCGGAGGTCAACATAGCCGTTGTTGTTGGGGTTGGAAACAGTCTCCACCTGGCGGGCAATGCTACCCTGAACAATGATTTCTCCGTTCGTGTGAACAAGATATTCGTCCGGGTCTGAGCGGTCAACGGTAACGTTAATCAAGCCGCCAAGCTTTTCAACAAGAAGGTCGCGGCGGTCCTCAAGGTCGTTAGGATTGTCGCCCATGCCCCTTACGCGCACAATCTCGTCGCTAAGGGCTGCAATCTGGCGGGCATAGTCGTTAACCTGCTTTACGGTGCCGATTATGTCTGAGTTCACCTGGTCTGTAATGGCAACAAGGCTCTTGTTCCTCTGCTGGATTGAATTTGTAAGGCTTTCTCCCCTGGTAACAACAGCCTGACGGGCAGCGTCCGTGTCCGGGTAAAGAGAAAGTTCCTGCCAGCCTTCCCAGTATTTGTCCATGTTGCTTCTGATGGAAATTTCATCGGGCTCCATGTAAATCTGCTCAAGCATCTGAATGTACTTGTCGCGGGTTCCCCAGTAAGTCTCCTGGTTGGTCTGGGCAACGATGCGGGTGTCCAAAAGCTCGTCACGAACGCGCTTAATGGCCTGAACGTCTGTACCCTGCCCTATCTGGCCTGCAACTTCTGCACGCTCCAAGTCCGGGCGGTAAAGGGGATCAAATTCCTTTATGTGGACACGCTGCCTTGAATAGCCTTCCGTGTCTGCGTTAGAGATGTTGTGGCCAGCGGTGTTAATCTGCACCTGATGGGCCATCAAAGACCTTTTACCAATTTCTATTCCGCCAAATGAACCTGCCATTCTAGTCCTCCAAACTTCAATCCAAAATTACATTACAGTGTCCAACACAACGCTCTCTGCGGCTGGACGCACAATCTTACCGTATTTGTTGTACCTAACGTTCCTCTGCTGGGGAACACAGGTATCCAAAACTCCGTTAATAAAATCCTTAGTAGACTCTACATAAGTGGCAAGGGCCTTGTTCTCTATCTTGCTCTTGGAAAGCTTGGTGCGCACGCTAACATAAACGCTTTCAATCTTAGGAGAAAGATAGATGTTCTTGTCGTCTCCGGCACAGTTTTCACGGCATGTGTCAAGATTAACAAAGGCGTCGCTGAAAATCTGCATGTTGTTTATGCATTCCTCAAGCTCCAGCCACTTGCGCTGCCTTACGTCGTCGTGAATCTTGCGCTGCTGGGTGAGCATACAGTCCAAAATGTCATTCTGGGCATTCAAAATCTGAAGCAGTTCCACGTCTTTTTCCACGGGAGCCTGCGTCTTAGCCTTTTTTGCCTTTTTTTCTTCTTTATCTGCCATGTGCCCTTCCTTATATAAAGGTTCTCATCTCTGAATATCGGAAATCTGCCGTCAAACTTTAGGAAAATTTCTCTTCTGGAGCCGCCTGCATTTGTTACTGTGCCCGGCACTCCGTGTCCGGTCAAATTCCGCGGCATTCCCCGCCATTCAGGGTTCCGCGGGCCCCTACCCGCTCCATTCCTACGGAACGCGCTCCGCGCGCCCTTACTGTCGGGGCTAGGCTTAATTTGTAAAAGCCCATCACCATAAACGAAATCTGTACCAAAATATAATCTTCCACAGATCCCGAATCAAGTTCGGGATGACAGGCATCCATGGTCTGTAAAAACATTTCCTATTCTCTATTGAATTTATCCTAAAATATCCTATAATATAGAATAGAGTCGGAGTTTTAAACCAAAGAAAAGGAGATTTGCCATGAAAAACAAGTTCCTTTCGCTTTTATTCATTGTGACTGCAGCACTTGTACTCCATACATTAACCTCATGTTCCGGAATATTTTCCGTACCCGACACTCCAGACGAGCAAGGCACAAAGGCTGCCCAAGAACAAAGATACACCATTAGCGGAAGCTTCAGTCTGCCAAATGCAAGCGCAGCCCCCGCAGAAGTAAACGCTTTTCAGAACCAGTCAAACCCGCGCAACGCAATGCCGGACACAAGCGGCCTTACATATGGCCTTACATATATTGTAAAAGCAGAAAACCCCGACGGTCACGAAGAAAGCACTATATCCACAGACCACAAGACCTACTTATTGGACAATCTAACGGCCGGCAACTGGCAAATAACCGCATACGCAACAAACCCAAGTACCGGGGTTACCGTAATGCGAAGCGAAACAGAAAGCGTTTCAATTTCCGCAGAAAGCCCCTACGCAAGCGCAAACCTAACCATGGCACCTGAAAGCGGCAGCGGAAGCATTGACCTTTCTGTAAACTGGGATAGTAACAGCGGAATAGGCTATTGCACGTGGGAATTTGCCGGCGACCTTGCAAATCACGGAGCCAGTGATACACCATCAACACAAATAACCGTCACAGATATTTCTTCTGGAAGCTACCAGCTTGAGCTTAACTTCTATACGTCGGAGAGTTATTGTACCGCAGGCGCAAAACCGCTTTACTCCTGCACGGAATACGTTGCAGTCTACCCCAGCCTAACCACAAGCCAATGGACAAACGGAAGCGCACCCCACCTTACCTCTGGCTTTAACATAACAAAGCAATGCGTGGAAACCTTTGTCTACAGAAGAATCTACGTGTCACAAACTGGCAACGACACAACAGGCACCGGAACATCCGAACGCCCCTTTGCCACAATCGAAAAAGCCATGAACCGCTTAAGCGAAGTGGCTACCCTTAATGTAACAAAGGACGCCATAAGCGCAACAACACCCTGGGAGCTGCATGTTATTGGCTGCCCAACCCCACCGTCAGGCAGTATATCAGGAAATGGCCTTATAGTCGCAACAAATGCCATCAAATTCCTAAAGATAGTCGGAGACGGGGACGGAGCCAAAATAGACGCAAATGGAAAGGGGCGCATACTTTATGTATATAACAGCGCAAAGGTAAGCATGCAAAACATTGAGCTTACAAATGGAAGTTCGGGTAGCGGAAGTGGCGTCCATGTTTTAAGCGGAGGAAGCTTTACAATGGAAAGCGGCTCAATCACAAGCTGCACTACATCAGGCGGAGGCGGAGGAATCTACAGCCTCGGAAACCTAACTATTCAGGGCGGCTCAATCAGCGGAAACACAGCAAATGGCGGCGCAGGAGGCGGTGTTCTTGCCATGGACGGAACTTTAAACATAACAGGCGGAAGCATCAAAGGAAACACAGCATCATCATACGGCAACAACATCCTCATAACTTCAACCAGCATAACAAACCTACCTGCAGGAAACGACCCCTTCTATGACGACAATACAAGCCCCGCCAACGGCAGAGCAGACGCAGTTTGCCAAGCAAGTGGCCACTGCTTTATGCGCTTTAACAAACCAAACGCCACGCAAAACTCTATAGATTCAGGAATAAATGGTTTTAACGATGACGCAACAATCTATCTTGGCCAAACAACAGACAGCGCAGACCTTACCTGGAAAAGCAACACCAAAATTGCATCCTCCTGCACGCGAAACCTTACGATAAAACCGACAAAAGACGGCAGGGCGGCAACAATCCAGTACTACAACACTTCAGAATCAACTGACTACCTAATACACTTTAACAAAACTGGAAAGACGCTAACACTCACAAACCTTATCTTAGACGGGAACAGCAAAAAATGCGGCATAGTAAAACTTGATGCAGGAAGACTTGATGCCACAAACTGCACCTTCCAAAACGGCAAGGCAGAAAACGGTGGTGGGCTTAACGTAGCATACAGCACAACTGCAACACTTACTTCTTGCACAGTGCAGAACTGCAGGGCAGAAAGTAACAGCGATGCTTCCTGTGGAGGCGGAATTTTTACCAGAGGAACTGTTAATTTTAACGGAACAGGAACTATTCAAAGTTGCTCGGTAAGCGGAATGGGCGGAGGCGTATTAGTTGCAAATGTATTAAATGCAAGTTTTAACATGTCTGGCGGTACAATAAGCAGTTGCTCGGCAGAAATCAGTACAGCCACAGACCAACCAACAGGCTTGGGCGGTGGTGTTTATAGCTACAGTACCTTTGATATGTCTGGAGGAACAATCACTGGCTGTACAGCAGCAACAAACGGAGCTGGTGTAGCAATTATCGTTCCATCCGGCTCTCTCGCTAGTAGCAGTGTATTCAAAATGAGCGGTGATGCCAGCGTGGCCACAAATAATGAAGTCTATCTGAGCGAGGATCAAGCATCAAATGTTTGCAAAATCACAATAACAGGAGACATTAATTCTTCCGTTGCTGCAAAGATAAAACCATCAGACTACACACTCGGTGTACAGGTGCTTTCGGGCACTTCCTTAGCAACTTATTACTCAAAATTTGCAGTTGCAGACTACTTATCTACTCCATATTACATTTCAAAAGAGGGCGAAATATGGACTCAACTGCCTGCAGCTAGTTATACAGAAGTTCCGAGCGCAGGTTCATCCGTGGGAGTAAAAGAACAGGAAGATTTTGAAAAAATAGCAGAGTGGGTAAATGCCGGTAACGACCTCAAAAACGTTAACATCTACCTTCTACGCAATATTACCCTTGATTCAACTTTTACACCTATAGGGTCGGAAGCAAAAGTATTCAGCGGAACTTTTGACGGCATGAACAATAAAATAACTTACTCAGGAACCACTTTCTCAAACAATTATTCAGGACTTTTTGCCGCAACAAAAGATGCAACACTTAAAAATATTAAATTTGAAGGAAGCCTCTCGATAACTGCACGAAAAAGCGTAGGATGCCTTGCAGGTTACATAGAGGCAGGCACTGTAGAAAACTGTACAAACAATGTAAATATGACGCTAGGAAGTAGCACTGAGTATTTCGTCGGAGGACTTATAGGCCAATCAACGGGAAGCGGCTCTTCCCCCTACAGCAGAAACTGTTATATCAAGAACTGTACCAACAACGGCAGCATATCTGCAGAAAATACTTGCTATGTCGGAGGAATTATAGGGGACGGCACTGTTTGCAAAATAACAGGCTGTACAAACACAGGGAACGTTACCGGAGCAAAATCCTGTGGAGGTATTATTGGCAGTACAGCAGGTGCAGGCCAAGACGGTTTTGGTTGTCTTATAGAAGCCTGCACAAACTCCGGAAATATTGAAGCAAAGGGTACACCATCCGATTATACATCGGGAGCAGGAGGCATAGCCGGAGGACCAAACGCAAGTAATAGCGACTGGGCTCCTCATATAAACAACTGTTCTTCTACAGGAACCATAACAGCAAAGGATAACAAAGCCGGAGGTATTTTCGGATACAAAAAGGATAGGTGTGTGCTTTCTGGATGCACTTACTCCGGTGCAAGCAAGGCATGTATGGATGGAACGCCATAAGCAAGAGAGAGCCCTCTACAACCTATACAGGCGGCACGGTAACAAATGTAAGGGATGACATCTAACCGCAACCCGTAACACCTGCACTGCTGCCGTCACCCTGAACTTGATTCAGGGTCTGTACATTCTTCTGCAAACATTTGAGGGTGGCTAAACATTTATAGATGCTGAATCCATATTCGTAGCAAGGCGTTCGAATATGGCGTAGCAGTTCAGCATGATAGGTACAATTCAGCATGACAGGTACAGTTCGGAATGTCCGGTTCAGCAAACGCACAACCAAAGTAGTATTGGAAGGGCGCATAAACTAAAGATTGTCCCCTACCCCTTTAGCTTGTTTCCGTCCTTAAAGGCAGCACCAACAACGTCACCAAGCACGCGGTAGGAACCGTTTGTCTCATCGTAGGAAATGAACTGGCATTTCTGGGAGTCTAGCTTTCCGTTTTCGTCAAGATAGGCATCGTCTACGCTAACGTTTTCCACCTGGCCAACAAGAACTTCGTCCTTCCAAGAGACAACCTTGCACTCCAGGGTAAGCGGGTATTCTTCAAAGACAGGGGCATTAACAAACTGGGACTTTACTGCATGAAAGCCAGCCTTTGCAATCTTATCCTCATCTTTGCCGGATGCAATTCCAAAATAGTCGGATTCTACGACAGTCTGCTTTGTGGCAAAAGCAACCGTAAAAGCGCCGGTCTTTTCAAAATTTTCCGTGGTCTTGTGCTTGGAAAGCGCAATCACAACCTTGTCCGCATCGTAGCGGCCACCCCAAGCAGCATTCATTGCGTTTGCAACTCCGTTCTGGTCATAAGTGCCAATTATTAAGACAGGCATGGGAAAAAATACAGTCTTTCCTAAATTCTTTTTCATAGCTCACCTCTTTTTTTTAAGTTAGCAAAATCATGATGACTAATCAAGTGCAAATTGATTCTGCAAAAACATTTAGCTAAAAAGAAAATATTGGTAATACCGAGTTGGAAAGAGATTTTTTTGATTTTGTTGGATTTTCTTTGTTAAGAAAAGAATATGCGAGGGAAGGGACTTGACCCCTCACGCCTAGGGCACCAGATCCTAAGTCTGGCGTGTCTGCCAATTTCACCACCCTCGCTTAGGGATTTGCTAACACCGTGCTAACATAACGGCCTCGCATAAAAAATAACTCCTTGCGGAACAAGGAGTTAAGTATTGAGCACGGAGGAACATTTAATCTTACCGGCTCAGTCACTATTACACCGCAACCCAAAGGCAACTACTGGGGAATAGTAGAACTAAAGAATGGCGGAACATTCAATATGAGCGGAGGAACAATCACAGGCTGTAGTTCCGGCAGTGGAAATGGAGTCGTATCCATCAAATATGGCTGCACTTTTAACATGACCGGCGGAAGCATTACAAATAATAGAGCAGCTTATGGAGCTGTATTCATTAGTTATTCAGGCGGACAATTTACCATGGATGGTGGGTCAATAACAAATAATCATCCATATGGAGTGTATATATATAAAGGAACCTTTACACAAAATAGCGGTACCCTATCCGGCAACACATCGTCAAGTGGCGGGGCATTGCAAAATATTAAAATTGCAGATGGAGGGGGAACTTACAACGGCACCACATATAGCAGCGCACAAATAATAAATCCTTAGTAAAAAAACACCACCATAGTCTAAAACTATCTCAAACCTATAAAAGATTGTATTTTACTATGCCATAAATTTTGCGCATAATAAGGTTGGCAAATATTGCAAATACGTAAGCAAAGGTGGCATTTATGACTATAAAGGAAATTTTGGAAAGCAAGAAGCTGCTACTTTCATTTGAGCTTTTTCCGCCAAAAATGGAACAGAGCTTTACGGGGGTCTTTGAGGCTGCGGAATGCCTTGCCGCCCTAAAGCCGGACTTTATCTCGGTAACATGCGGTGCGGGAGGAACAACGGAAGGCAACACAACTCAGGTGTCCGCAAAAATCAACTCGCTTGGAATCCCTTCCCTGACCCACCTGACCTGCGCTGACAACACAAGGGCGTCTCTCCTAAAAAAAATACGAGAGATGAAGGAATGCGGCATAGAGAACGTCCTTGCCCTGCGGGGGGACAAAAAATCTGCCCTGTCCGACTTTGGGCACGCAAGCGACATTGTCCCCATCTTAAAGCAGGCAGGATTCTGCACGGGAGGGGCCTGCTACCCGGAGGGCCACCCGGAAAGCCCCAGCTTGGACGCGGACATAGAAAACCTGCGCTACAAGGTTGAAGCCGGGGTAGACTTTCTTACCACGCAGATGTTCTTTGACAACAACATGCTCTATTCCTACCTTTACCGCCTTAACTCGCACGGAATCCACCTGCCTGTACTGGCCGGAATAATGCCCGTAACAAATGCAGCCCAGGTGCAGAAGATGGTCCGCCTGTCCGGGGCGCACATACCGCCAAAGCTTGCCATGCTCTGCGACAAATTTTCTTCCAACAGCGATGCCATGTACCAGGCGGGAATTTCCTATGCCGTAGACCAGATTCTTGACCTTATCTCAAACGGAATCCGCGGCATCCACATCTACACGATGAACAAGGCAAAGGTAGCCTGCGACATAGTAAGAAATTTGAATTCGGTTTTTACGGCAGCGGCATAAGGGGCAAAATTCAGGCTGAAAAAAAAAATTAAAAAATTTTGAATTCCTGCTTGACACAAATTATGCTTTCTGCTATTATTCATCATGTCGATTACATGGTGCCTGTAGTTCAGCGGTAGAATCCCAGATTGTGGATCTGGTTGTCGTGGGTTCGAAACCCACCAGGCACCCAAGCGCTGAACACAGAAGACTGCAATCTGAACGAAACGCGTTCGTAGCTCAACTGGATAGAGCAATGGACTTCGAATCCGGAGGTTGCACGTTCAAGTCGTGTCGGACGCATGATGTAATTAATTCGGGCGATTAGCTCAGCTGGTAGAGCAACAGACTCTTAATCTGTGGGTCGGGAGTTCGATCCTCCCATCGCTCAACTAAAACTCCTTGCAATGCAGGGAGTTTTTTTTTGTTTAAATCGCCCGCACTAAGCCACGACCATACGCACTTTTTACAGCTGTGAGTTTTGGGAATCTGTAGAAGTTGGCGTTTTTACTTTTACAGATGCTGAGTCGAGCTCAGCATGACGGAATGACGGCATCCGTCATCCCGAACTAGTTTCGGAATCTGTAGAAGATGGCATTTTAACTTTTACAGACCCTGAATCAAGTTCAGGGTGACGGTGGGACGGTGGCTTCCTTGATTTTGCGGCACAGCCGGGATTGGAGGGGCCCGCCAAAGGCGGGTTGCGGAACGAAGTGCAGCAATGGAGGCGAAAGCCGGAACCCCGCAAAGCCCCTTTAAGGAAAGTCTTTGCGCAAGGCCTGCGCAAACAGTCGGAAAAAAAAAGCGCTGCAAGAATCAAAAAAGCACAAAAAGCACTTTTACTTCTTGACGATTTTTTCTTAATATAATATATTAACATTCTACATGCGAGGGTGGTGAAATTGGCAGACACGCTAGACTTAGGATCTAGTGCCCTAGGCGTGAGGGTTCAAGTCCCTTCCCTCGCATAACTTTTTTCTATTACCCCCCATAATAATTCAGTATTGGACGATAAAAAAATCATTTGCTATATTAACCCCATAAAGAAACTTCAGGAGAAGGTCAGGTATGGGGATCAAGGCTTTAACATCCACAAGGCTCGCATTTGAAAACCTAAGGCACAAGGCTCAGAGGACGGCCGGGCTTATAACGGTTGCAGCTCTGGTTGCTTTTGTATTGGCCTCCGGGGGAATCCTTGCGGCAAGCCTCAAGAACGGCCTTGACAGCATGAGGGCGCGTCTGGGGGCAGACCTTATAGTTGTTCCGCTTGGCTACGACGGCGGCATGGAAGGGCTTTTGCTCAAGGGAGAGCCTGCGTACTTTTACTTTGACAAGTCGGTCGAAGGAAAGGTAAATTCGGTGAAGGGAGTAAAGAGCGTTTCGTCCCAGTTTTTCCTTACGTCATCAAACCAGTCCTGCTGCTCGGTTCCGGTTCAGTTCATAGGCTTTAACCCGGATACGGATTTTTCCGTGCAGCCATGGATTTCCGAAGTTTACAAAGATTCACTCAGGGACGGGGAGCTGATTGCCGGGCACGACATTGCACTGGATGAAGACAGGAAGCTTAAATTCTTTGGCAAGAAATACGGCGTGGCATCCCGGCTTAATGAAACAGGCACAGGATTTGACCAGGCAGTTTATGCAAACATGAACACCATCAGGCAGCTCTTTGAGGAGGCAAAGAAGAGCGGGCTTAACTTTACGAGGGGAATCAATCCGGACGAGTCCATTTCCAGCGTGCTTGTGAGGATTGAGGACGGCTACACTGCAGACCAGGTTATCCATTCGATACGCTCTTCATTTGACGGCCTTCAGGTTATAAAGACCAAGAGCATGGTGAGCTCTATTGCGGAAAACCTTGGGAAGCTTGTTGCATTCATATACATTCTGGTTCCCATTTTCTTTTTATGCGCAACGTTTATGCTTGCAATTGTATTTTCCGTGACGGCAGGTGAGCGGAGGAAGGAATTTGCAACCCTTCGTGCCCTAGGTGCGACCGGCAATACGGTTTCGGCACTGGTGATTAAGGAGTCACTTCTTGTGTGCACGGCCGGCGGGATAGCTGGAACGGCACTTTCCACCCTGCTGCTTCCACTTAGCCAGAGGATAGGGGAAAGCCTTGGCCTGCCCTACCTTAGGCCATCCCCCGCACTTGCGCTTTTGGTGCTTGCACTAAGCCTGGCGGTTTCCGTTGGCATGGGGCCTGCCGCATCACTTTACACTGCAGTCCGCCTTAACCAGAGGGAAGTGTACCCAACAATAAGGGAGGGTGAATGATGGCTTTTCTTGAAGTGCAAAAACTTAGCCGCAAATACATAAGGAAGGGTTCTCCATTTTTTTCGGTAAAGGACGCTGACCTTTCGCTTGAAAGGGGGGAATTCATAAGCATAACCGGGGCTTCCGGCAGCGGAAAGACTACCCTGCTCAACATGATAGCTGGACTCCTTCTCCCCACGTCCGGGCAGATTCTTATAGACGGAAACAATGCCGTGGAAAAATCAGACGCAAAAAGGGCCTTGCTCCGCAACAGGGTTATTGGCCTTGTTCCGCAGGGGTACAGCCTGCTTTCCAGCCTTAGCGTGCTGGACAACGTTAGGCTGCCCTTCTACCTTTCACGGGAGGAGCGGAAGGGTGAGCCTGAGGGGGAGGCAATGAGGCTTCTTTCGCTTTTGGGGATAGGGGAGCTTTCTTCCAGTTACCCGGCGAATCTTTCGGGCGGGGAAATAAGAAGGGCGGCAATAGCACGTGCGCTTATAAACAAGCCAGCCCTTCTTCTAGCGGACGAACCCACCGGCGACCTTGATGCGGGAAACAAGGAAGAAATAATTTCACTGTTCAGGAAGATTGCAGACGGGGGGACTGCGGTCGTAATGGTAACGCACGACATCCAGACGCTGGGCTGTGCGGACAGGAACTATGTGATGGACAGGGGAATCCTAAGGCCATCGTAATTCAGGCAGCAAATGAAAAAGTTGGAAAAATAAAAACATAAGGAAGGTGAACTATGAAGACATTAAGAAAAATCGCGGGAAAGGAATTTGTTTTGACGCTGGCGGCACTGCTTGCGGCGCTGGGTTTTTCGTCATGCACGAAGAAGGACAAGGCGGATGCGGCATACAAGTACGGCAGCATAAACATTCCGGCACTGGACGGCTCGCTCTGCGGGGCGCCGATATACATTGCCTACGAAAAGGGCTTTTTTGCAGAGGAGGGCTTTAACGCAAAGCTCATTTCCGCGGACACGGAAAGCCGCAAAATCGGGCTGAACAACGGTACTATTCCGATTGTAAACGGTGACTTCCAGTTCTTTCCTTCAATAGAGGAAGGGGTGAACGTAAAGGTTGTTGACGGACTTCACAACGGCTGCATCAAATTCGTGGTACGGCCAGATTCAGATATTTCCGGCGTTAAGGATTTGAAGGGAAAGAAAATCGGCATAGATGAAATTGGCGGCACACCCCACCAGGTGGCAAGCCTGTGGCTGGAGCAGGCAGGAATATCCGCGCTGCAAAAGGACGGGCAGGTTACATTTCTCCCCTTCTCGGACGGGAACCTGGAGCTCGAGGCCCTCTACAGCGGGGAAATAGACGTCGCCGCCATGTGGGACCCTCTTGGAAGCGTTGCGGAAAAGGCTGGCAAGGCAAAGGTGCTCTTTGACCTTTCCACGGACCCTGCTTTTAAGGGAAAGTACTGCTGCTTCCTTTACGCGTCATCAAAGCTGCTCAAGGAAAAGCCCGAACAGATTGCATCCCTTCTCAGGGCATACAGAAAGGCCCAGGACTGGATAAGCAGGAATCCGGAGGAAGCGGTGGAAATCATAATCAGCGGAAAGTATTCCCAGATAGAGGACAAGGAGCTTGCGGTGGAACTTATCAAAAGCTACGAATATCCTTCTACGGCCGACCGTGAGGCAAATAAGCAGAGCGTCGAGGCAGACGTGGAGTATTTTGTAAACGCCCTTCATGACATAGGCTACCTTAAAAGCGAGCCAGCCAAGTTTGCAAAGAGCATTTATTCATTTGTTGAAGTAAACGCCCTGTAAGGCGGAGGATTCTGTGAGCATCATTAACAAGAGGACTGCAAAGGCCGCCCGCTCAATAGCAATTTCCGTAGTTGGCTTCATAATTGCAATACTGTCGAACGCATTAATTCCCCAGATTGCGGAAGGGGTCACAATAGAGGAATACAAGGTTGGCGGGGCTGCCGTTACGATGAACCAGGCCTACCGGGTTCTGCTTGCGGCAATCATCGTCTTCTTTGCGGCAAGGGGAATACATGCGTCTTTTGACAAGGCAAGGCTTGAAAGATACGGCAAGGCTTCTGCATTCAGGTTTGCATGCGGGATAGCCCTGGCACTCTGGGACTTGCTAGGGACAAAGCTCCTCCTGCTCCCCCAGCCCTTCTTTCCGGGGCCTGCAGGCATAGTCAGGGCCTTTCTTATGGAAAGCGACTTTATCTGGCAGAACACCCTGTATTCGCTGCGCCTGTTTACAGCGGGATTCCTGCTGGGGCTGGTCTTTGGGGTTGGCACAGGAATCGTAATCGGCTGGTTTCCCAAGTTATGGTACTGGGTTTCGCCCGTGCTGAACATAACCGGTGTAATTCCGGCGGTGGCATGGATGCCCTTTGCCCTTACCCTCTTTCCCACCCCCTTTGCGGCGGCAGTCTTCCTAATCGTAATAAGCGTATGGTTCCCGGTGGCATCGCTCACGGCTTCCGGGGTAAAGAGCACACCCAAGGCACTCTTTGAGGTTGCAAGGACACTTGGGGCAAGAACGCCATACCTCGTATTCCGGGTTGCAATCCCCCACGCAATACCCAAATTTTTACCGGCATAAACACGGCGAGCGCATTTGCATTCACAACGCTTGTCATGGCGGAGATGATGGGGCAGCCGGGAGGACTCGGCTACTACATAAATGCGTCAAAGGTATGGAGCGCCTACTACAAAGTCTTTGCGGCAATCATAGTCATGGCAATCCTCTTCAGCCTGATTACCGCAGTGGTCAAAAAAATTGAATCCCACATACTCAGGTGGCAGAGGGGGCTTTTAAAATGAGCGGCAATATTCTGGAAATAAGGGGAGTGAACAGAATCTACTCCAGCGATGACACAAAAGTTACCGCACTGAGCGACATAAACCTGTCCGTAAAAAAGGGTGAATTCATCTCGCTGATTGGATCATCTGGCTGCGGAAAGACAACTCTCCTGCGGCTGATTGCAGGCCTTGACAAGCCCCAGTCCGGGGAACTGCAGCTTAACGGAGAAAAGATTACGGGGCCGTCGCCGGAGAGGGGCTATGTCTTCCAGCAGGGAGGCCTCTTCCAGTGGCTTACGGTTGAGCAAAACATAGCATCGGGGCTAAAGGCAAGGCATGTCTACAAGCAGAACAGGGAAAAGATAGGCGACTACATCTCGCTAATAGGCCTTGAGGGCTTTGAAAAGTCCTTTCCCCACCAGATAAGCGGCGGCATGGCTCAGAGGGTTGCAATAGCAAGGGCACTGATTAACGGACCGGAAGTGCTGCTTTTGGATGAACCCATGGGCGCACTGGATTCATTCACCAGGGCAGACATACAGGACAAACTGCTGGAAATAAGAAAGGCAAGCTCAGTCACAATGATTCTTGTAACCCACGACATTGACGAGGCAATTTACCTTTCCGACAGGATTGTAATCATGACACCCCGCCCTGGAAAAATAAGCGAGGTAATGGAAATAAAATTCCCCCATCCCCGGCACCGCGGAGGGACGGAATTCCTTGCGCTAAGAAAGACCCTTCTGGAAAAATTCCAGCTGGCATCGGCAATGCCCGAACCGGAATATCAAATATAGAAAGTTCTAATTCCAACAAAAAAAACAAAAGGAGTATTTTATGGCAGACTTTGACACAAAAAGGATTCGCGCCGGCTACAATTCGGCAGACCACAACTACGCAGTAAACGTGCCCATTTACCAGACGGCATCATTCGACCTGGGAAGCGTTGACAGGGCACTTTCACTTTGGGCAATGGAAGAAGCGGCGGGAATCTACACCCGCGTAGGAAACCCAACGGTGTCAGTTCTGGAAGAAAGGATTGCAGCCCTTGACGGAGCACACGGAGCAGTTGCCCTTGCTTCGGGAATGGCGGCAATTTCCTACACAATCCTTGCTCTAACGGAAGGCGGCGGAAACATAGTTGCCCCCCACTCCCTCTACGGCGGAAGCGAAGACTCCTTCTCCCACTTTTTCCCCCGCTTCGGCTCCAGCATCAAATTCGTAAAGGACCGCTTTGACGTAAAGTCATACGAGGCAGAAATAGACGAAAAGACCCGAGGCATCTACATAGAGACAATCAGCAACCCCAACGCCGAGCTATACGACATAAAGGCCCTAGCAGACCTTGCCCACTCGCACGGCATTCCGCTCATCGTAGACAATACGGTTGCAACCCCCTTCCTGCTCAACCCAATAGAGCATGGTGTTGACATCGTTGTATACTCTGCAACCAAAGCAATCGGTGGCCACGGCAACACAATAGCAGGCCTTGTAGTGGAAAGCGGCAAATTCAACTACTCAAAGGAAAAGTTCCCCCAGTTCTACGAAAAATCCTACAAAATCAGGAACAAGAAAGGAGAAGCCCGCTCACCGGCAGACATTGACCCGGCAGCCCCCCTGCTCATACACCTCAGGGCCTTCTACCTGGAATTCATAGGCGCAGCCCTAAGCCCCTTCGACGCCTTCCTTATCCTGCAGGGACTTGACACCATATCGGAAAGGGTCGCAAAGCAGACAGCCAACGCAAAAAAGATTGTCTCCTATCTTGAAGGAAAAAAAGAAGTCGCATGGGTAAAGCACCCGGAGGCAAAGGACAGCAAGTTCAAGGCACTGGCCCAGAAATACTTCCCCAAGGGAACCGGCGGAATCCTCTCATTCGGCTTTGCAGGCAACCATGACCAGCTGCAGAAGTTCATAGGCCACCTAAAGTATTTTTCATACCACGTCAACATCGGAGACGTAAGGTCGCTTATCGTAAACTCCCCCAAGACTACCCACGCGGAGCTTGACGGAGAGCATTTGAAGGCTGCCGGAATTGAAGAGAACACGGTAAGAATTTCCGCAGGGCTTGAAAGCGCGGATGACCTTTTGGCAGACCTTGAGGAAGCCTTTGAATATGCCTTCAGACAGTAAGACAAGCTTTTCAATCACAACTGCCTCTCCAAAGGACCTGGACGAACTGCACAAAATAGAAAGGCTCTGCTTTGGCGGCGGAAAAGCGGCATCAAGGGAAGCCTTCCTGTACAGGCTCGCAAACTTCCCCGACTACTTCCTAAAGGCGGAGGCTGGCGGAAGAATAGCAGGCTTTGTAAACGGATGCCCATCCGACCAGAACTTCATAACCGACGACCTCTTCTTGGCAGGCAGCCCCTTCAAGACAAGTGGCAGAAACCTGCTGATATTCGGGCTTGCAGTCCACCCGGACTTCCGCAGGCAGGGAATCGCACACACACTCATGGAGAGCATACTCAGAGCAGCTAAGGCGGACGGAAAAAGCAGGGTTTCACTCACATGCGAGGAACACCTCATCCCCTTCTACGAAGCCTTTGGCTACAAAAACCACGGGGTGTCAAAGTCCGTAATAGGCGGCATAAAATTCTTTGACATGGAGATGGGGCTTTAGGGCTTAGCTTCCTTTCTGCGGCACTTGGCTTTCAAGGCCGGGCCGAATTTTATGCTGCCGGCAGTGCCCATACCGTGGCGCTTGCGGGGTTCCGGGGGGCCCTACCCCCTCCATTGCTCGCCCGTAGCTTTGCTACGAGTTCGCAACCCGCCTTTGGCGGGCCCCTCCAGTGCCTGCCGTGCTTTTTTTTTGCTTAAAATTTCATTTTTTGGCAAAACGGTATTGACACTTTCTTTCATATACTGTAGTATCATTTTAACACATTCCTGTAGTGAATGGTTTTGCGGAAATGGCTCAATGGTAGAGCGCGACCTTGCCAAGGTCGATGTTGCGGGTTCGATTCCCGTTTTCCGCTCTAGCCTTTTGGCGAATATACGCATTTTGCGGAAATGGCTCAATGGTAGAGCGCGACCTTGCCAAGGTCGATGTTGCGGGTTCGATTCCCGTTTTCCGCTCTAAGCTTCGGGCGATTTAGATTGGTTCTAAAATCGCCTTTTTTTTTACATCTATCATAAAAGGGGAACCCTAAGTGAACGTAACCAAAGAAATCAAGAAGACTGAAAACTCAAGCGTAAAGCTCACCGCTACAATCAGCAAGGAAGACGTTGCGGCCGAATACAAGTCAAGCATTGCAAAATACGCAAAGAACATCCAGATTCCCGGCTTCCGCAAGGGTCATGTTCCCGTTTCCGTATTGGAAAGCAAATACGGCGATGCATTAAAGTCAGAAATCACAGGTGACCTCATCGACAAGGCACTCAACGAAATCCTCCAGGGAGACGATGCAAAGGACATCCGCCCCCTCCCCTACGCACAGCCCCGCCTCGAAGGCGACAAGCTGCCGGAATTCGACACATCAAAGGACTTTACCTTCACCGTAACATACGATATATTCCCGGAAGTAAAAGTTGCAAGCTTCAGCGGCATAACGGTAAAGGAACCTGTTGTTGAACTCGGCGACAAGGACCTTCAGGACGAGCTCAAGGCAATCCAGGAGCGCAACGCATCCGTAATAGACAAGAAGGATGGTGACCCGGTTGCAAAGGACAACATCGTAACAATCGACTATTCAGAGCTTGACGACTCAGGCAATGTAATCGAAGGCAGCAAACGCGAGGGCTTTGTGTTCACAGTAGGCTCAGGCGAAAACATCTACAAGATTGACGATGAAATCACCGGCATGAAGAAGGGCGAAACAAAGCAGATTACAAAGACCTACGACAAGAAGGATCCTGATGCAGACCTTGCCGGAAAGACAAAGAAAATCAGCGTAACGGTAAAGGCAATCAAGGAACGCCTGCTTCCTGCACTGGACGATGACCTTGCCCAGGACGTAAACGAAAAATACAAGACACTTGACGACCTCAAGAAAGACATAATGCACAACATGGAGCTTGCAAAGAACAGGAAGATTAAGGAAATCAAGAACCAGAGCCTCCTTTCCCAGCTTGTTGAAAAGAACCCATTCGACTTGCCAAAGTCTATGATTGCTGCAGAAAACGAAGCAAGATGGAACATGCTTGCACAGCAGTTCAAGACAAGCCCAGAGCAGCTTGAAAAGATGATTCTTTCATCCGGCCAGTCAAAGGAAGCAATGCTTGAACAGTGGGTTGGCAATACAGAAAAGATGCTCAAGAGCCGCATCATCGTTGACGCTCTTATGCGCGACAAAAACATCTCCGTTACACCGGAAGAAGTTGACGCTGAATATGCCAAGATTGCCGAAGAAAATGGCATTACCCTTGACGAAGTTAAGGAACACTACAAGGACCTTAAGGCTAAGGAATACCTTGTTGACGAAGTTAAGGAAAACAAGCTTTTTGATGAACTTTACAAAGAAGTAAAGGTGGCAAAAGGCGACAAGACAACTTTTGCAGATTTATTTAAGGAAGAAAAATAAAGCTGATGCGGAAAGGGCAGATTTTCTTCCCTAACCTGCACAAAAGAACGGAATGCCGCTAAAATTGCCGATTGTTTAACTTTATAAAAATAATTGGCGTTTTGAGTTGTCGCATTCCGTTTTTTTATTTATATTATATGTATAAGTAAATAAAGATTTGCGCAGCTTACTGATGCCGCGCCCCTTTGGAGTTTTTATGAATGAATATATGAATACACTTGTTCCAACTGTAATTGAGCGCAGCGGAAACGGAGAACGCGCCTACGACTTGTATTCAAGGCTGTTGAAGGACCGCATCATTTTTGTTGACGGAGAAATCCGTGACGAAACAGCAGACCTTATTGTTGCCCAGTTGCTTTATTTGGAAAGCGAAAACCCCGAAAAGGACATAAACATGTACATCAACAGCCCGGGCGGAAGCGTAACAGCAGGTCTTGCCATCTACGACACAATGCAGTACGTTAAGTGCGATGTGCAGACAATCTGCATGGGTCAGGCAGCCAGCATGGGTGCAATGCTTCTTGCAGGCGGAACAGTGGGCAAGCGCTATGCCCTTCCCTCCAGCCGCGTGATGATTCACCAGCCATGGGGTGGAGCCCAGGGTCAGGAAAGCGACATTGCAATCCAGGCAAAGGAAATTGTGCGCCTTAAAAAGCTTAGCATCCGTTACCTCTCGGAGCAGACGGGAAAATCCGAGGAAGAAGTTGCAAAGGACATGGAGCGTGACTTTTACATGTCTGCAGAAGAAGCAAAGGAATACGGAATCGTTGACCATATAATGAACAGTGCCAAAAAAGGAGCAAAGAAATAATGCGCGGTTTTGGAAAGAATGACCAGCAATACTGTGCTTTTTGCGGAAGACCGGCAGACGCCAACCGCCGCGTTGTAAAAGCACCAAATGATGACATTTACATCTGCGAAAACTGTGTGGCCGCATGCCAGACGGTGCTGAATGACGAACGCCATTCAATCCGCCCAATAGACATGGAAGATGTCCCGTCTCCAAAGGAATTCAAGGAATACCTGGACCAATACGTTATTGGACAGGACATGGCAAAGAAGGTTCTTTCCGTTGCTGTATATAACCACTACAAGCAGCTTTCCATTCCAAAGGAAAAGCAGCTGGAAACGGACGTAAAAATTGAAAAGTCCAACATCCTGCTTCTTGGTCCGACCGGAAGCGGAAAAACCCTTCTTGCAAAGACTTTGGCACAGAAGCTTAAGGTTCCTTTTGCAATTGCGGACGCCACAACCCTTACAGAAGCCGGTTACGTAGGCGAAGACGTAGAGAATGTACTGCTCAAGCTGATTAACGCAGCTGACGGTGACGTAAGCGCAGCAGAAAGGGGCATTATCTTTATAGACGAAATTGACAAGATTAGCCGCAAGAGCGAAAACACTTCCATTACGCGCGACGTTTCCGGTGAAGGCGTACAGCAGGCACTCCTTAAGATTCTTGAAGGAACCCATGCCTCTGTTCCACCTCAGGGCGGAAGAAAGCACCCCAACCAGGAGATGATAGACATAGACACCACGAACATCCTCTTTATATGTGGAGGTGCATTCGTAGGCCTTGACAAGATAATCGAAGAACGTATGGCTTCTTCTTCCATTGGATTTGGTGCAGAAGGAACACACCGCACGGAAGAAGAGCGCATGGAACTTTTGAACCAGGTAACAAGCGACGACCTTGTAAAATTCGGAATCATACCAGAACTTATTGGCCGCCTGCCGATGACCTGCGCACTCAAGGAGCTTAACCGCGACGACCTTAAGCGCATACTCACGGAGCCAAAGAACGCAATCACAAAGCAGTTCCAGGCAAGCTTTGCAATAGACGACGTGGACCTTACCTTTAGCGAGGAAGCCATAGACGAGATTGCAAGCATAGCAATAAAGAGTAAGACTGGTGCACGCGGACTTAGGGCAATCGTTGAAAAGGTTCTGCTTGACATAATGTTTGAAGTTCCAAGCGTTAAGGGCAAAAAGAAGCTTGAGATTACGCCGGACATTGTAAACCAGAAATACATTCCCGAAGCACAGACGCTTCTTATAGACCAGAAGACCGCCTAGCTTTGCAAAGCCGCATGGCATACTACGCCGCCATGGAGGGGCACTGTGAACGAAATCCCCTCCGTGGGATTTTGTTCACGTAAGTTTTCTGCGAAAACTTACCCTACTTATATAGCAACGAAATAACGCGCCATCCTTGGCGCTATTTCCAATACAAAATATTCGGGAACCCCGGTTCTCGCAACGAAGTTTCAAGCGACGGCGGTGACGCATAGGCATGTTCGGTCGGATTAGAGTAAAAATTTTATGGTAGAGCCAACAAGACTACCGTCCAAAAAAAATTCAAACAGCACAGACCCTGAATCAAGTTCAGGGTGACAGTCAATTGTCATTCGATATACTAGCAGAGACTTTTTAGAACATTAACGGTTTCCTGCGCAGTTCTCTCCCAAGAGACGCGGCGGGTCCATTCAATTCCGTCTGCAACAAGCTTCTTTCTTAGCTCGGCATCCGAAAGAATCCGCTCTATGGCACAAGACATTTCTTCTATATTATTGCTGTCAAAATAGAGTGCCTTGCCACCGGTAACTTCCGGAAGTGCACCGTAGTTTGCGCAAGCCACCGGCAAACCTGTAGCCATAGCCTCCATTACGGAAAGCCCCACCCCTTCGTTCACGGACGGGAAGACACATGCTTCTGCATTGCGGTAAAGCTCCGGGAAATTTTCGTGAGGAAAATAGCCTGTTATGAATATGTCGCTTGCAAAGCCTGACTCCAGGGCTGAACGGTGAACCTTTTCCCCGTATTCAGACTCTTCGCTTCCTGCAATAACAAGTCTGATTGGAGACTTAGACTTTTCCTTGTAGACAGAAAAGGCCTTTATAAGTTCAACATGCTTTTTTTCATCATTCTGCATTCTGCTTGCATAGATTATGTAGGGCTTTTTTATTGCAAATGGTTTTATGTCTATTATTTCCGAATCACCTTCAACCGCTGCTTTTGGAAAGAAAAGGCTGTGGTCTATGCCGTTATGGATTATTTCTATTCTGTTTGCCTTTACGCCAGCTTTTTCCAAATCTTTTTTTATGAATTTGCTGGCCGCTATTATGCAGTTTGCGCGGGAAAGCCCCTTGCGGACCTTGCTTGAATACCAGCGGTCACCCTTGCGCTCAAAGAGGCTGCTCATTATGTCGTTTACGACTGCAACGCCCGGAACTTTAAAAGATGACGGAATCATGCGGGAACCTGCTGTATACAATACGGCGGAATAACCTCTTTTTTTTGCGAATGAATTTGCCCTGAATGAATGCCAGAAGCGTTCTGCGGCTAGGCTGTCGGGAACATTTGCGCTAAAGAAGGGGCAGGACTTTTTGTCCGTATAGGTATAGCGGTCTATTTCCGCCCCGAAAAGCTCATATTCAAGGCCATCAACGTCAGGAAGAAAGGGCATTAGGGAAAAGAGATAGGATCCCAAACCAGAGCGGCCGTGATCCAAGCCGAATGTATCGATTCCAAATTTCATGCATAGAGTATATCAAAAAAATCTATAATATGCTATAGTCTTTTTATGGACAAGCAATTTTCTGATTTTGGTATTGGCGAAGAAATAATTCAAAGGCTTAGCGCGGCGGGAATAACTTCCCCGACTGCGGTTCAGCAAAAAATAATGCCCCTTGTTGCAGAGGGCAAAAACCTTATGTTCCAGAGCGAAACAGGAACTGGAAAGACTTTTGCCTATCTGCTTCCAATATTGCAGAGGCTTTGCGACAATCCGAAAAGCTCAAATCCGGTCAGGGTGCTTGTTGCATCCCCCACCTACGAGCTTGCTTCCCAGATTAAGGCCCAGGTAAGGCTTGTTAGCGACGTAAAGTGTGCCCTTTGCATAGGCGGGGCACCAATTTCGCGCCAGGTGGAGCTTCTTAAGGAAAAACCGCAGATTGTTATTGGAGGGCCAGCAAGGCTTCTTGAACTTATTCATCTTAAAAAGCTTAAGGCAGATGCGGTGGAAACTCTTGTTCTTGACGAAGCAGACAGGCTTTTAAGCCCGGAGCTCCGCGATGCAACGGAAGGGCTTTTGGAAAGGCTTCCAAGGCGGGTTCAGCTTATAGGAAATTCCGCAACGGTTAGCGACTATACGCGGAAAGTCCTGCAGAGTGCCCGCGATGCAATTGACAGGGCCTCTGAAGAAAAAGCCCCGGCAGAAAGCGGTAAGGCTTCCGGCAGCAAAGATTCTGCTGGCAAAATTTCTACAGACATAGCCGCAAACGGCAACAAAGATGCAGGAGCAAAAGATTCTGGAAACACCCCGGCAGACCGAAATTCGGCAGACCGAAAACAGGCAGACCGAAAACAGGCAGACCGAAAACAGGCAGCCAACGCAATAGAATTTGTAACACTGCCAACGGAAGATGTATTAAGGAAAAGAATCACCCACGTGGCAATCTTTGCAGAACGCAGGGATAAGATAGACACTTTAAGAAGCTTCATCAACGCGGTAAAGCCAAAAAAGCTGCTCGTCTTTACGGCAAAAAGCGACCAAATAGAAAACATAGCGTCAAAACTCCGCTACAGAAAACTTGAATGTGAAGCCCTTAGCGCAAAAATCGGAAAGCAGGAAAGAAAATCTGCAATCGACCGTTTTAGAAGCGGAAAGGTTTCAATCCTTGTTACCACAGACCTTGCATCCCGCGGACTTGACATTCCAGACGTTACCCACGTAGTGCAGCTTGACCTGCCCCAGACAGCAGACTTCTTTATCCACCGGGCAGGACGAACGGCAAGAGCTGGAAAAACCGGCATGAACTGCGTAATTGGCGATGCCTACGAAATGCAGGACTTTGCCAAGCTTGAAAAAAAGCTGGGGCTCAAGGTCTACCCAAAGATACTCTACAAGGGAAAGCTTATGTCTCCAAGGCCTGATGCAGAAGAAAATGACGGCAAAGAAGACAAGGGCAAGGGCAAACAGTGAACTGGATCTGCCTGCTCATTTTTGCCCTCTTTTCCATAGCGGCAGTCGTAAAAGACATAAGGGAACTTATGATTCCAGACTGGACAATCATAGCGGGAAGCGCCGCCCTTCTTGCCTACCAGGCCCTTTTTGCGCGCGGCCTCATTGTGCAGGGCCTTTTGGGAGCAGCACTTTCTCCCCTGCTCTTTTACGCGGTAAGGCGAATCACAAACTTTGGCATGGGGCTTGGAGACGTTAAGTACAGCATCCTCTGCGGACTCTGCGCCGGTGCAAACCTCGCATTCCTCTCCTACGCAGCAGCAAGCCTTATTTGCGCCCTCTACTTTGCAAGCAAATACTTCCTAGATAAAAAAACAGGCAAAAAAAACGGACGCAAGGCAAAAATCCCCTTTGCCCCCTTCATGGCAGCCGGAATACTTGCGGTGTGCATATCAGCCGGGACAATTTTGTAGCTATAAAATATTTTTCTTTTTTCTTGCGGCACTTTTTTCTGTTGTCCGTCAAATTTACCCAAAGAAGATTCATGCCCCTTGTGTGGCCCTTCCGGGGCCCGCTAACGCTCGGCCCGCCGCAAGCGGCGGTCTTGCCTGCGGCAACCCCTCCACGGCCTGCCGCGCCTTTGTCTGCAAACGGCCTTTTACAAATATTTTGTCAAAAAACTGCGCATTTGTGTCGCAAATTGGAATTCCAAAGCATATATATATGTAAGGAGTTTTAATGAAAACACAATTGTACCGCAGAAAGCATGTAGACGAACTTACCTTTACCGACGACGGAATGTTCCAGGCCGTAATGAAAGACCCTGACTTGTGCGCAGAACTTGTAGAGCGTCTTTTGCACATAAAAGTATCGCATATTGAATACCCGGAGCTTGAAAAGAAAATTGCCCCATATTTTTCAAGCAAGGGTGTCCGCATGGACGTCTATCTTAAGGACTCTGACAAGATAATAGACGTGGAGATGCAGTCGTATCCACAGGTAGCCCTACCCCTAAGAACCCGCTACTACCAGAGCATGATAGACGCAGACAACCTCCTAAAGGGACAGGACTATGAGGACTTAAAGGCAGGCTACATTGTCTTTATCTGCACAGACGACCCTTTCCGCGACGAAAGGGGCAAAAAATACGGGCTTCCCTGCTATACCCTGACCACAAAATGCCACGAGGTTAAAGAGCTGAATTTCAATGACAAAGTTACAAAAGTAATATATAATGCAAGTGGGTACGAAAAAGAGCCGGACGCAAGAATAAGGGATTTTCTCCGCTTCGTCTACACAAACGACCCCAGCGAAGATGACTTTTCTGTCCGCCTTACAAAGCGGGTGGAAAATCTTAAGCAAAGTGAACGATTCAAGGAGGCATACGCTACAATGGGTATATGGGAAATGGATATACGCCGTGAAGAACGGAAGGTAGCCTTGGCAGAAGGTATGGAAATTGGGCGGACACAGGGGGCAGAAGAAAGATCCGTTGAGGCAGCCGTAATCGCCGTAAAAGAGTTTAAAATAGACCCCAAGCTTGCTGCAGAAAAAATGAAGGCTCCTATTGAAAAAGTAATGGAAAGGCTGGGATTGGAATACACCCAAAGCGCAAGTGCAAACATGGCATAAAAAAATGGTAGAGCAAGGAAGACGCCGTCCTCTAAAACACCGTCTAATTTCAATATAAAATTAAGACTTAAAATTCAACCGCTTGTTAAAAAGCATGTTTTTTGCTATAATCGTGGAACTATTTTTTAGGGGAATCGTTTGTGTTTTTAAAGAGTCTTGAAATTTACGGTTTTAAATCTTTTGCAGACCGTACTCACATAAATTTTTCTGACGGAATTACGGCGCTTTTGGGTCCAAACGGATGCGGAAAGAGTAATGTTGTTGATGCCATAAAGTGGGTTCTGGCAGAAAACAAGTCAAAGAACCTCCGCGCAGCTTCCATGGAAGACGTTATCTTTAACGGTACGGAAGCCCGACCAGCCCTTTCCGTAGCAGAAGTTACGCTTACAATTGCCAACGAAAAGGGTATTCTGGACATTGCTGATTCAGAAATTGCACTTAAGAGAAGGCTTTACCGCTCAGGCGAAAATGAATACTTTATCAACAACAGGCAGTGCACCGCTACGGAAGTACGCCGCCTCTTTATGGACACAGGTGTTGGTAAGGCAGCATATTCGGTCATGGAACAGGGTAAGATTGACCAGATTCTTTCTTCCAAGCCGGAAGACCGCCGCTACCTTTTTGAGGAAGCCGCAGGTATTAGCCGCAGCAAGGCCCAGGTTCTTGAGGCAGAGCGCGAACTTGAGCGCACAAGGGCAAACCTTGCCCAAATAGACGTTGGTCTTGCCGAAACAAAGCGCACCTACGAAACGCTGAAGGTTCAGTCAGACAAAACCGCAAAATTCCGCAAGCTAAACGAAGACAAATTCAACTTTGAGCTGGACATTCAGCTCCTTAAGCTTAAGGATTTTACTCAGAACAAGAGCCGCCACGAGTCAGAGAAAAAAGAGGCGGAGGAAAAACGCGACGCTGTTGCTGCGGAAATAGAAGAAATATACGCAACGCTCAACGAGAACACCGACAAAATCAAGGCCCTTGAGGAACAGAGGGGCAGCAAGGAGCAGGAAAGCATAAAGATTTTTACCGAGCAGAACGGCAAAAAGAACATGGCAAAGCAGCTCCGTGACCAGTTCAGCACAATCAAGGAAAAAATCGGCCAGATAGAAAACCGCATCAAGAACATTCAGGAACGCATAGACGAATACAACGAGGACATAGACAGCCAGAATGCGGAACTTTACGAAAAGAACAAGAACCTTGACGACATAAACAAGAACATAGAAAGCTTTACCGAAAACATAACACAGTCATCCGGGCAGATTGACGAAAACCAGAAGATTATTGGCACCAACAACGGAAAGATTCACAACCTTGACGCAGAGCGCGACCAGCTTCAGAAGGAACTTGCGGCTATCACGGAAGACATTGTAAAAGAGCTTGACGCAAAGCTAAAGGACGCAGGTTACTCTTCACAGGCAAACAAAGCTGCAAAGGAAGAACTTTCCACTACCCTTGAAAAAATTAAAATCTTTGCAACAGGAAGAACCAATATCTTTAAGGACTTTGCATCCCTTCCCAACCATTCTGAAAAGGACAGCGCAAAATTCAGCGCAGATGCAGTTCAGGCTTTTGAAGACCTGGGCAAAATGCTTCAGGAACTTAGCTCAAACATAGAAAGCTACACAAAGACAACGCCCCAGTTTATAGATGAATTCCTTTCGCCGGAAGGTATCATCACCAAAAAGCGCGGGATTGACTCTTCCATACAGGACAATATTTCCAAGATTAATTCCATCCGCGAAGAAAACGCAAGCCTTAGCGAGCGCAATGCAGAGCTGAACAAGAAGATAGAGGAATACAAGGAAACCCTTGGCAAACTGCGCATAAACCATGCGGAAATGGTTCAGCAGATTCATTCCTGCCAGCAGCAGATTTCAACCCTAAAGAAAACACTGGCCTCACAGCAGACAGCCCTTCAGGAGCAGCAGGAAGAACTATTTGAGGAAAACCGCCACAAGGACGACATGGAAGGCCAGATTGAGACCATAGACGAAGAGATTGCGGAACTCCAGCAGAGGGGCGAGGCAACGGCTAGGGAACTTAAGGATCTTGACAGCCAGATTCTGGAATGCAACAGCCGTGTAAGCGGAAAGAAGAACGCCCTTCAGAAAAAGCAGGAAGAGCGCAACAAGTACCAGGCCCAGCTTGAAAGGTTCTCAATCTCAATAGCCCAAAACGAAACAGAAATCCGCAACATCAAGCAGAACTTCCAGGACAACTACTCTCGCGACCTTATGGAATACGAAGAGCGCATGTACACCATTACGGAAAACACTTCAAGCCTCCGCGAAAAACTTAGTCAGACTAAGCAGAAGATTACCGATCTTGGACAGGTTAACCTTATGGCCGTTGAACAGTTTGCAGAGGAAAAGGACCGCTACGAAAGGCAGCAGGCAAGCTACAACGACACAAAGCAGACCTTGGAAAAGCTTGTCCGCGTAAGTGAAGAAATCCGCACAAAGTCTTCAGAGATGTTCCTTGACACCTACACCAAAATCAGGAAGAATTTCCACAACATGTTCCGCCGCCTCTTTACCGGAGGACGCGCAGAGCTACGCCTTGTGGATCCTGCTAACGTGC
>Ga0247608_10001940_pt1 | contig 27324 bp, 24 predicted proteins | sample 176DNAGHGlowgp2_FD_193490 | JGI IMG/M metagenome (GOLD analysis project Ga0247608, IMG submission 193490) | Sheep rumen microbial communities from Palmerston North, Manawatu-Wanganui, New Zealand - 1766 DNA GHGlow gp2 | ecosystem: Host-associated > Mammals > Digestive system > Stomach > Rumen ... | reverse complement strand
GAGGTCTGTTCCATTCTTGGAAGGTGTACTCTTGACGGACGCAGCAGAACGCATGATGATGGCACCCGTGCGGTGACGCAACGACTGTTGCTGCTGGAAACCAAAGATGTTGGCAAAGATGAACACGACCAAGAACAGGACGCCACCAAAGAAGCCGACCTTACGCAGCCAGATGCGCTGGGCAAAGAGATAGACCAAGCCCAAGAGCATGAAGCAAAGCAGCGAAACAATAGCCGTACGCGCCCATGCGTCAACACTCATCAGGCGAACCAAGGAACGATACCACGTCACGAAGAACATCTCGGATTCGGGCACAATCTTGTCGATGGTCTTCGAACGGGCCATCTGCAGATTGAAGCGCACATCAGCATCGCCAGGTGACAGCAACAGGGCACGCTCGTAAGCCAGAACGGCATGGGTGATATCGTCCATGCGATAGTAAGCATTGCCTAAATTGTAATAGAGATCTGCACTCTCGCCACGCTTCAGCAAGGCTTCGTACTGTTGAGCAGCTTCTTGATAGCGCTCGGCAGTATACAAGCTGTCAGCGGACGCTTTCGTGACGGCTGAAGCTTTTGTGACGGCATGAACGCTGACACTCATCGTCAGCGCAACGACTAACAACAAGACTGTTTTCTTCATAGTTGAAGCAATCTGAGAAAGGGCATTCAACGCCGCATCATATACCTTGTTCATATTACCAGTAGCATCGCCCGGTGCGTAGCGTGCAAACTCGCACTCGTCAAGGGCAGAGAGGAACTGCTGCACGACATCATCACTGACTTGATGGCTGGTGAGTTGCTGGCTGATGTTCTCGCGTGAGAGCTGTTCAACCGGTATGTTTAATTTGTCACCGACATAGCCCCAAAGAGCTCGCATCACCTCATCGTAGAAAGCAGCAGACTGTCCGTTCTTCATCAGTTTGTTAGCTTGTTTCAGACGTTTGACAGCTACCTTATTGGCACGTCCAGCACGCTGTTTGACAATATTAGCATTCTCGATGGCACGGCGACGGAAAATGACGAGCAACGCCACGAAAACAGCAAAGAATGAGGCCAGAATAGCCCAATACTCCGTAGAGCCGAAGAAGAACTCACCAGCTGCGTGCTGACGTGTATCACCTGTATGAATGTAGTGAATGTCGCTATTCAGCAACTGTACATCTTCCTGAGCAGTATAAGCGCTGACAGGACCGCCACTTCCCTTGGCAACGTTGAGCGTAAAGCCTTCGGTGGTAAGTGTCTTGTACTTACGTTCGTTAATGTCATAGTAAACGTACTCAATCGGAGGGATCTCAAACTTCCCTGCGTGACGGGGCACGGCTAGGAAGTCGTAGACAACAGAGCCTTCAAGACCATTGGCGGTCAGCTTGCTCTTGTCGGTGACCTTAGCATCGTACTTGTCGAAGTCTTTAGGGAACTTGACCTCAGGCTGTTTCAACAGCTTCATATTACCTAAGCCGCTGACGATGACACGCAACTTAACAGGATCGTTGGCCTTTACCTCTGTCTGGTCTATCTGGGCAGAAATATTGAACGAGCCTACACCTCCCGAGAAGTTGGCAGGACGAGCGGGCAGCGGGTCGACATTAATGGTAATGCCTGGTGCTTTGATTTGCTTCTTGACCTCAATATAACCGGAGCCACCATTGAAGAAGGCCTCAAAGGGATCGATATTCCGATTCTGTTGAACCACAATACCATTGAACGTAATGCTTGGAATCTCAAGTTTGCCAGACTGCTGTGGGAACATGACATACTGGCTCCACGTGACAGTCTTATATGCTCGTCCATTCAGCATCTCGACAGAGAAACTCTTCTGCGTAGGCAGAGGAATTTCACGCGTATAGAAATTCTTCAGGTCTGGCATCTTACCGTTCAGGTCAGTGAGACCGACGAGCGTATAAACCTTATAAGTTAATAAAAGTGGCTCCTGTTCAATCACGTGTCGTTTGGAGGCACTGACCTTAATGAAAAGATCACTACCGGTAATGGCAGAACCAGCAGGACGCAACTCATCAGCATCACTCTGCCGTTGGCGACGCTGGCTGGAGCCAGACTGCGAACCTCCCCCACTCGACTGTTGTGACTGACCCGTGACGCGAATCCGTATCTCGTTTGATTCAATGGATTTGCCGTCTGCCGTAATGTGAGCGGCAGGAATGGTGAACGTACCATTCTTATTAGCCACTAATATATAAGTATAAGTGACCGACGACGTGCTAGAGGTATGGCCGTTAACCATCTGGAAACTTGATTGCGTGCTGGTGCTTGGGCCCATTAAAACCTCAAAACCATCAGGAATGCGACCAGAACGGAAACCACGAACATCCTGCGTGTTGACGGTATATGACAAGCGGAACTGTTCGCCCACAGAAACCTGTGAGGGAGCACGACCCGTCAAGGTCTGCGCCCCTATGGGGCTAAATGATAAATGACAAATGATAAATGATATCATTATCATCCATCTATGAATTAATATATGTTTAGTTGTTTTGTTCATCACGTTTATCATTTGTTATTTATCATTTATCATTTAGGGCAATGCCCGATGTTACCAATTTTTCTGCAACACACGTTTACCAGCCTTCTGCTGAGCCTTCTTCATACGTTCCTGCGTCTGTTTCTCTTCTTGAATAGCAGCATTGAGCAATTGTTCGGCGTTCTCACGACTCATCTGTTGTTCTTGCTTCTTTTGCTGTTCTTGCTTCTTCTGCTCATCTTTCTTCTGCTGCTCGTCCTGCTTCTGCTGGTCTTGCTGTTGTTTATCTTTGTTATCTTTATTGTCTTTATTATCCTTGTTGTCTTTGTTCTGTTGGTTCTGCTGATTTTGTTGCTGCTGTTTCTGCTGATGCTTGCAGAGAGCAAGATTATAGCGCGTCTCGTCATCAGTAGGATTATTGCGCAGTGCCTCTTTGTAAGCCTCTATAGCTTCGCCAAACATCTGATGCTGTTGACAGATGACACCCATATTATGGTATGCTTGCGCACGACGTTGAGGATTGGATTCAAGCTTGGCTGCGGTTTCTAACTGATTGATAGCCAGCGAGTCCTTACGTTGCAGCATCAACGCATTACCCAGATTATAGTTGGCTTGAGCATTACGGGGATTCTTCTCTACTGCCTTGCGATAAAGCACCTCGGCTTCAGCACTGTTGCCCAAGCGGTATTGTTTGTTGCCCTTACGAACCAACTGACGGTCGGTCTGCGCAAAAGCTGCCGTACTCAGCAAAAGCAATAACAAAACTGTAGCTGCCTTGGGGGCACGCTTGAACAGTGAGATGCGTCGTAGAAGCGGATTCTTGACTTCCAAGATGCAGACTTCGAGGATGAGCAACAGGAGAACGAGAATGCCAACAGCCTGGAACTGTTCGTCGTATTCGCTATAAATAGTGCTCTCTATTTCCTTCTTGGCAAGTTTGTCAAGTTCTGTATCGAGCTGCTGCTGGGCATTGCTGTTGTTGTCCACATGAATATAGGCACCACCGCCAGCCTGAGCCAGTTCGCGACACATCTGTTCGTTCAAACCCGTCATCACGGTCTGGCCTGTGTTGTCCTTCAGGTATTCGCCATCACCCGTAGGAATCGGCGCTCCGTTGGGCGAACCAACACCCAACACATAGACGCGCATGCCTTTGGCTTTCGCGTCCTTAGCGGCCTCTATCGCCCCACCTTCATGGTCTTCGCCATCAGTAATAACAATGACGGCCTTGCCCACGCCTTCTTGCTGTGTAAAGCTGTTGATTGCCATATTAATGGCTGCGGCAATGTCTGTTCCCTGTGTAGCAATCATGTCTGGCGAGATGCTGCCAAGGAACATCTTTGCACTGACGTAGTCGCTAGTGATAGGCAACTGGATAAAGGCGTCACCAGCAAAGACTATCAATCCTATCTTGTCGTTGGTGAAGTGGTCAACGAGATTCTCGACCATCATCTTCGAACGGTCCAAACGACTGGGTGCTACGTCTTCGGCCAACATCGAATTACTGACGTCCATTGCGATGATGGTCTCAATACCAGTGCGCTTCTCATGCGATATCTTTGTACCAAACTGCGGACGTGCCACCATGACGATGAGCAATGCAAGGGCTGCCAGCAAGAGGTAGAACTTGACAGCAGGACGGAAACGCGAAACGTTAGGCATCAGTTCGCGGACCAATGCGGGGTCGCCAAACCGACGCAGGCGCTTCTTCTGCTGAAAAACCATCAGTAGCCGGATAACAATCAGAACTGGTATCACAGCCAACAGATAGAGATATATGGGGTCTTCGAATCTAAACATTTTTAGGGCAATTTTCTGAATATAGTAATTCTTAGCAGAATCTCCAACAGCAACAAGATGACGGCAGCAATGGCAAAAGGCTGATAAGCCTCATAGCGTTTGCTGAATTTCTTGACATTGAGTTTCGATTTTTCGAGTTTGTCAATCTCCTTGTATATCTGTTGCAACTCCTTATTATTCGTGGCACGATAGAAGTCGCCTTCCGTAGCAGAAGCAATCTCCTGCAGCATCTTCGTATCAATCTCAACAGGAATGTTGATATACTGTACACCACCAGCAACTGGCATCGGATATGGTGCAACTTTGTTGGTGCCCACACCGATAGTATAGACGCGGATTCCGAAACTCTTGGCAATCTCGGCAGCGGTCATCGGTGAGAGGTCACCGCGATTGTTGGAACCGTCAGTCAACAGGATGACGACCTTCGACTTGGCCTTGGAATCCTTCAGACGACTCACGGCATTAGCCAAGCCCATACCGATGGCGGTACCGTCCTCAATGAGCCGTTGAGCAATATCCGTGCGGACATTGTGCAGCAGATTAAGCAACGACGCGTGGTCGGTCGTCATAGGACACTGCGTGAATGCCTCTCCGGCAAAGATGGTCAGGCCGATATTATCGTTAGGACGACCAATGATGAAATCGGCTGCAACCTGTTTGGCTGCTTCGATACGGTTTGGCTTCAAGTCTTCAGCCAACATAGAGGTGGAAACGTCCATTGCCAACATGATGTCAATGCCTTCCATCGTCTCATTCTTCCAAGAGTTCTGAGTTTGCGGACGTGCTAACACTAATATCAGCAGCACAAAGACAGCCAAGCGGAGCAATAGCTGAAGAGGCATCAGCATAACTCTCCACGAACGAGGGGCATAGCGATAAGCACGAGTATCGCTCATCCGCATCGTCGGCTCACTCTTTTTCCTGTACATCAGATACCAAATTAAATAAGGTATCATCAGTAACAATAGAAACAAATATTCTTTATTGGCAAATTCCATTTCTCTAGACTAATAACAGATAGACATTATACATAATGTAACAGAACAGGGCAATGCCAGCCAACATTAATCCAACAATGAAACACTTCAGGATGCGGCGCTCCTTCTGTGTACGTTGATCCTCAACAGACAACTGTGGACGGATAGTCTCCTCAGTAGGCTGGTTTTCAAGCTTCGTCTGATTGATGAAGTCGATGGCATTCACCAAATTCTGGTCGTTTTCGTTAATCATCGTCGAATACTTGGCAAACTTTACCAAGTCGGCAGTCATAAACAACTGACTCAACTCCTTGAGGCTCTGCTCGTCGCCAGAAGCCATCAAACGGCCGATAATCTCTGAACTCGTCATCTCCATAGCCGAGAAGCCGTAACGCTCTTCAATATAGCGGCGCAACGTGTCGGTAAGCTTGGTATAGTATTCTTTCTGATCCTCAGATGCCACCATCTTATCGGCCTTGATTTGTTCTATCTCCTTCATGGCCCTTTGATGGGGCAACAAACGTTTCACAATCTTGATGTGAGTGATAATGGGTTTGCCTGCACGCAGACGGACATAGAGATAATACGTCAGAGCCATCAAAAGCAACAGCAGGATGCTGAGCCAGAACGACAGGCTCCAATCGCTCCATTGGAAAGGGTTGTCCTGTACATCCTTTGGCGGGAACATCTTGTTCAATTGCGTGGTGTCAACCTCAACTTCAACAACTTTGAGCGCTAAATCTTCAGACTTTATTTCCTTTCCATTGACTTTGGCCTTAAAAGCAGGCAGATGATAGAGTGAACCATCGAACGAAGTCAATGTGACAATCATGGTGTGAGCATCTGGATGACGTGTTCCGATAATCTCAACACCTGGCACCAGCATCTGACGAGGCGCTAACTTTGGCCATTCTATATTGGCATTATCGTCTGCAGGAATGGTCAGCGTGACGGTTGCCTGCTCGCCAATCAGCATCTCAATAGGCTCTATCTTTGCCTGAATGCTAGATTGAGCGAAAACAAGCAAATAACTGATTGCCAAATATATAGAAAACAGTATTCTTTTCATTAACTTCTACGTTTAAATAGCATTAGCAACGACTTCACATAATCATCATTTGTTGCTATAGAGACCAAGTCAACATTGCTCTTCGACATCGTATCTTTCAGTTTCTCTTGAGCATTGCGCCAATAGCGCTCGTGAGCCTGACGCAACTGACGACTTGACGTATCAATATATTGTTCATAGCCTGTCTCAGCGTCAACCACACGTATCAATCCAACGTTAGGCAGCTCCTTGGCACGGATGTCGTAAACCTGCAGAGCAACTACGTCGTGCTTGCGATTGGCAATCTGAAGGGGCTGAAGGAAATCTTGCGTGTCATAAAAGTCGCTAAGTACAAAGGCGGTACAACGACGTTTGGCAACACTCGTCAAGAACTCTAATGCTTGTTTAATATCTGTACGGTGAGACTGAGGTTGGAAGTCGAGCATTTCACGGATAATATAAAGAATATGCTTACGTCCTTTCTTAGGCGGAACATACTTCTCGATACGGTCAGAGAAAAACACCACGCCAATCTTATCATTGTTCTGAATAGCCGAGAAAGCAATGGTAGCAGCTATCTCCGTTACCATATCGCGTTTCATCTGTCGCTGGGTACCGAAATCGAGCGAACCGCTGACATCAATCATCAACATCACGGTCAGCTCACGTTCTTCCTCGAACACCTTGATATAAGGACGGTGAAAACGTGCCGTCACATTCCAGTCAATATCACGTACATCATCGCCATACTGATACTCACGAACCTCCGAGAAGGCCATACCCCTACCCTTAAAGGCAGAATGGTACTGTCCTGCGAAGACGTTCGAGCTCAGGCCGCGTGCCTTAATCTCTATCTTCCGTACTTTCTTTAAAATCTCACTTGTTTCCATGTTCTAGTTATACTAGTCATACTAGTGGTACTAGTCTTTAGGGCACCTCGACCTTATTGATGATTTTGCTGACAATCTCTTCACTAGTGATATTAGAGGCTTCTGCTTCGTAAGTAAGTCCGATACGATGGCGCAGCACGTCATGAGCAACAGCACGAACGTCCTCGGGCACAACATAGCCGCGACGTTTGATGAAAGCATAAGCGCGAGCAGCCTTTGCCAGATTGATAGAGGCACGGGGCGAACCACCAAAGGAAATCATTTCCTTCATATCTTTCAAGCCGTAGCGATCTGGGAAACGAGTAGCAAACACGATGTCAGCAATATACTGTTCAATCTTCTCATCGATATAAACTTCGCGAACTACCTGACGAGCCTTCAGAATCTCATCAGAGGTCGTGACAGGCAATACCTTGGGCAGCGACTCCTGAATGTTTTCGCGAATAATCTTCTTTTCTTCGTCAATCGTCGGATAGCCAATCACCACTTTCAACATAAAACGGTCCATCTGTGCCTCAGGCAACGGATAGGTTCCTTCCTGTTCGATGGGGTTCTGCGTTGCCATAACAAGGAAGGGATTCGGCAGATTAAAAGTCTCACTGCCAATAGTCACTTGTTTCTCTTGCATCGCTTCAAGCAAAGCGCTCTGCACCTTAGCCGGAGCGCGGTTGATTTCATCAGCAAGCACGAAGTTGGCAAATACAGGACCCTGCTTTACTTGGAATCTCTCTTCCTTCTGCGAGTAGATCATCGTACCAGTCACATCGGCTGGCAACAGGTCGGGCGTAAACTGAATGCGGCTATAAGTGGCATCGACAAGCTGCGACAAGGTCTTGATAGCTAAAGTTTTAGCCAATCCAGGCACACCTTCCAGCAAAATATTACCGTCGCTCAGCAAACCAATCAGCAAAGAGTCCACTAAGTGTTTCTGACCTACGATTACCTGATCCATACCTGTTACCAAGTTCTGTACGAATCCACTCTGTTGTTCTATCCGGATATTTAATTCGCGGATGTCAATAGCTTCTGCCATAATTGTTATCTTATTTTTAATGTTAGTCCATATTTTATTTTCAAAATGCAAAAGTACGCAATTCCCCTCTGAATACGCACGTCTACATACCTAAATAATATTAAAAAAGTTTCCTAAAACTTACATTTTAAGAAACTTTTTATATTACCATGCCAAATTGTTATTGCTTCTTACGCTTTTTCAATTGTAACTTCGGTATTTTAATGACCTGTCCAGCTTTTATTTGTGGATGACGAGGCAGGTCGTTGTAAACCTCAATATAGCACTCCATGTCGGGACCTAAGTGAGCACGACAAATGCTATAGAACGTCTGACCTGGTTGCACTTTTACTTCGTGGTCAAGTCCCACAATACGATAGGCTCCTAAGCGTACGCGTTCGTCCTTAGCAGCATACTTGTCTATTTCAGGAGCTGGCTGAACCTTAGGCTTCTCAATCTGAGGTTCTTCCTTCTTAGGCTTGACGATCTGAGACTCTTCCTTCTGAGGTTTCTCAACCTGAGATTCCTCTACCTTGGGGACTTTTTGCTCAACAACAGGTTCTACAGGATTCACAACAATTGCAGTATCCTGAGATTCAGGAACATAAACTGTATCACGGACTATCACTGTATCGCTCAATGCACATAAGGCTGTTTGCTTACATCCATAATAGTAACCACCTGCAGCAGAAAGGCAAGCTAAACATATTGCAGCGAATGCAATCCATACCCACTTGCTCCATGAGTGCGAGTCATCTTCATCCTCTTCATTTACGGGATTTTCTGAAATTCCATTGTCTTCTTCTGGTTGCTCCTCAGTAATTTCTATCAAAGGGGCAATGGTAGACGTCTCTTCCAGCTTATCTTCTTTTGTAGGTGGCTCTTCCGGTTGTTCTTCCTCAATAGTTGGCTCTTCAGTCTGTACTTCCGTAATAGGTGTCTCTTCCGGCAGTTCTTCCTTAATTGTTGGCCCTTCAGGTTGTTTCAATTGTTCGAGTTGAACCAACTCCTCCTCAGTCAGATCATCATTGATTTCGTCAACATCATTATCTGTAGGTTGTTCCTTCAAATCGTCAAATTCAACATTATCGTTGAGTACTACTGTCTCGAACTGGGAGAAAGGCTTGTTGACAAGCTCTTTCATCGTAGCATCAGGGGTGAACGTTATCTTTGAGTGCTCACCTATCATGACCCTGTCGCCAGTACGCACACTGACACTCTCACGAGCCTCGACAGTAATCACCTTAAAGGTACCCAAACCCTTGACTTTCACCAGATCGTTCTTCTCCAGTCGTTCCTGAATAATAGCAAACAACTCTGTTGCAAAGCGATTGGCTTCACTCTGCTCCAGTCCATTTTTGGTAATCAGGACTTTCGCTATCTCTTGTATCGTTAATCTTCCCATAGCCCTACTCTCATCCTTTCAATTTGTCCTTCATCGTCTGGTTCGGTTTGAAGTTAAGTACCAGTTTGGGCGGCACCAACATACGCTGTCCAGAGGCAGGATTTACCATGATACGTTCCATCTTTTTCTTCGTCTCGAAGACTCCGAAATTAGGCACCAGTACAGCATTATCTTCCTGAAAGGCATCGCCCATCGCATTGATAATATTATTTACCAACGTTTGAGTGTCTTTAGCACTAAAACCTGTACGTGATGCCAGTTCTGCGATAAACTCTTTGTTATTCATATCGTCGTATTTGGAATATGTCTTTCAAATCTTCGTTGTTCCATATAAGTCGAATTCTTCCGAATCCGTAATGCGAACCATATAGAAGTTGCCAATGGTTAATTGCTCTGAGGCAGGAATAAGTACTTCTGGGTCAACTTCTGGTGAGCAGTATTCAGTACGTCCGATGAACCAGTCACCCTCCAATCGGTCAATGATGACACGCAGAGTCGTGCCAACCTTCTGGGCTTCTATCTCGGCACTGATATTCTGTTGAATGCGCATCAGTTTGTCAAGTCTGGTCTGTTTTACCTCCTCAGGCACATCGTCTTCATAATGCTGTTCTGAATAGGTGCCTTCCTCTTCTGAATAGGCAAAAGCACCCATACGTTCGAATCGTGCCCACTTGGTAAACGCAATAAGCTCGGCAAAATCCTCGTCAGTTTCACCAGGGAAGCCGACCATCAACGTTGTTCGCAAACAAATGCCTGGTACCTCTTTTCGCAACTTTTCCACCAACTCGTAGGTCTCTTGTTTGCTGACGTTTCGTTTCATACGCGACAGCATGTTATCAGAGATGTGTTGGAGGGCAATGTCAAGATACTTGCAGACATTGGGCTTCTCGCGCATCACTCGTAACAGGTCCCATGGGAAATGCGTAGGATATGCGTAGTGCAGGCGAATCCACTCTACACCGGGAATATCAGCCATCTGCTCTATTAATTCGGCAATATGCTGTTTCCCGTCAATATCAATGCCATAGTAGGTTAGTTCCTGAGCAATGACGTTAAACTCTTTGACACCCTGACTGACCAACCAACGTACTTCATCCAATATTTCCTGCATCGGACGACTCTGATGCTTACCAGTAATCAATGGAATAGCACAATAGGCGCAATGACGGTCGCAGCCTTCCGAAATCTTCAAATAAGCATAATGCGAAGGTGTTGTGATGTGGCGGTGGGGCTCAATATCTTCTAGATCTGCTGGTTTTTCTAGATGTTCTAGATAATCTAAATCTGTCAGTAACTGCTTATAGTTAAACTTCCCATACCACCCATCCACTTCGGGAATTTCATCTTCCAAATCAGCCAGATAGCGCTCTGAGAGACAACCCATCACGAAGAGTTTTTCTATTCTGCCTTCGGTTTTAGCTTGTGCAAACTCCAAAATAGTATTGATGCTTTCTTCTTTTGCATCAGCAATGAAGCCACAAGTGTTGATGACGACGATTTCCCCCTGAGGGTCATTGCTATCATGTGTACAGTGATAGCCGTTGGCCTCCATGAGTCCCATCAGGTTCTCCGAATCCACAAGATTCTTCGAGCACCCAAGTGATATGAAATCTATCGTCTTCATCATCCTAGTGTTTAAACAGCGAATCAACGAACTCCTTACGCTCAAAGAGTTGCAGGTCTTCCATACCCTCACCCAGACCAATATATTTCACAGGAACTTTCAGTTGGTCGGATATGCCGATGACTACTCCGCCTTTGGCAGTACCATCAAGTTTGGTGATAGCCAACGACGTGATTTGTGTAACGGCTGAGAACTGCTTAGCCTGCTCAAAGGCATTCTGTCCGGTAGAGCCATCGAGCACCAGCATCACCTCGTCAGGTGCCTCAGGCATGACTTTCTTCATGACCTCCTTCACCTTCTTTAGCTCGTTCATCAAGCCTACCTTGTTATGCAGACGACCAGCCGTATCTATCAGCACCACATCAGCACCATTAGCTTTAGCACTCTGCAAGGTGTCAAAGGCTACAGAAGCAGGGTCGGAACCCATTTGTTGCTTGACGACGGGTACGCCCACACGTTCTCCCCAGATACACAACTGCTCGACAGCGGCTGCACGGAACGTATCTGCCGCACCCAGATATACTTTCTTACCAGCCTGTTTGAACTGATAAGCGAGTTTTCCTATAGTCGTGGTCTTACCAACGCCATTTACACCAACAACCAAAATAACATACGGCTTGTGGTCGTTGGGAAGATCCCAATTATCGTTATCTTCCGTATTGTTCTCAGCCAACAGCGCAGCGATCTCTTCGCGCAAAATGCCATTGAGTTCTGAGGTCGACACATATTTGTCACGAGCCACGCGTTCCTCTATTCGCTCAATAATCTTAAGAGTTGTATCTACACCGACATCCGATGTAATCAGAACTTCTTCAAGATTGTCAAGCACATCATCATCCACTTTCGACTTACCAGCTACCGCACGTGCCAGTTTGTCGAATACGCTGGTCTTAGTTTTCTCCAAACCTTTGTCCAACGTCTCTTTTTTATCCTTGTTGAAAAATCCAAAAATACCCATAATACATACTAAATTCCGTGCAAAGGTACGAATAAGTGAGCAAAAAGCCAAATAATTTTGGTTTTTTCGAACGAGAGAACCTTCACCAAGGTGAAAGTTAGTAAAAAAAGACGAGATAGCAAAAAAAGAAGCTGCAATTTCTGTTGCAGCCTCTCTTTTTATGTATTGAATGAATATTAGTTCTTGAAGAAGTCCTTAACGGCCTCGTTAGGAACCATCTGCTCGTCGAAGATGTAAGCACCTGTCTTGGGGCTCTTTACCATCTTGATAACCTTTGTGTAAGCGCGACCATCCTTTGAGCCTTCGTGGAGGGTAGCGACGGTTTTCTTTGCCATGCTTTAAACAGATTATTTAATCTCCTTGTGCACAGTCATGCGCTTCAGGATGGGGTTATACTTCTTGAGTTCCATTCTCTCAGGGGTATTCTTACGATTCTTAGTCGTAATATAGCGGCTTGTTCCGGGCAGTCCACTCTCTTTCATCTCAGTGCACTCCAGAATCACCTGAACGCGGTTACCCTTTGCTTTCTTTCCTGCCATGCTATTAGTCTCCTATTACTTTAATGTCTTTCCAGTCTACAAAACCTTTAGCAACAGCCTGCTTCAGGGCAGCGTCCAGACCAACCTTATTAATCATACGCAGACCAGCGGCGCTGATCTTCAACTGAATCCAGCAAGCCTCCTCTACATAGTAGAACTTCTTGCTGAACAGGTTTACATCAAAGCTGCGCTTTGTGCGGTGCTTTGAGTGAGACACATTATTACCGATCTGTGCCTTCTTTCCCGTAATCTGACAAATTTTCGACATTTCTATCTACTTTTTCTTGTTCCTTAATTGATACTTACTCCAAACAGGGTGCAAAGGTACACATTTTCAATGAGAAATGGAAAATGCGAAATGAGAAATATTACACCTTTAATGTTTTTTAACCTTCTATCTCCTTTTTTACTTCCGTTTTAAGGAATTCTAGGAACATTTGCATCACTTTATTTGTTGCAATCGCTAAGTTGATGTCACGTCCGTGGTCCTCTTGAACCATCATCGTCACCTGCTTCTCTTGGGTACCACAAGCCAACCAAATCGTACCGATGGGAATGTCTTTCGGGCCACCAGTAGGACCAGCGTAACCCGTAGACGCTAATGCGAAATCGGTATTCAATGCCTTACAAGCGCCTTTCACCATCTGACAGGCAACTTCCTCACAGACCGCAGTTTTCTCAGCTATCACCTGCGGATCTACGCCCAGCAGTGCTTCCTTAGTTTCATCGACATACGAAATAATACCACCCTTGAAATATTTCGACGCACCAGGAACGGCAATAATAGCCTCGGCGATACGTCCACCCGTACAGCTCTCAGCTGTAGCTACGGTTTTCTCCATTTCCCACAGCATCTGGCTGACTTCCCTACTGATAATCTTACTTTCAAAATCCATATCTTTCTGTTTTTCGTTATTTCGATTTTTCGTTATCTCGATATTACGTTATAACGTTATTACAACTATTTGAACGTGACCTTGGAGAATGCGGGAGCATTGATGTCACAAAACTCCTTGTCCAAGAACTTGTAATAGCCCACGATGCCAATCATCGCGGCATTGTCCGTCGTGTAACTGAACTTCGGAATATAAATGGTCCATCCGTAGCGCTTGGCATAGTCGTGGAAAGCATTGCGCAGTCCGTTGTTGGCACTCACACCACCAGCCACAGCCACATGCTTGATGCCGGTCTGCTTCACAGCCAGCTTCAGTTTCTTCATCAGGATATCCACGATGGTCCACTCAAGCGAAGCAGCGATGTCCTCTTTGTGGTGTTCAATAAAGTCCGGTTCCTCCTCCACCCACTTGCGCAGATTATAGAGGAACGAAGTCTTCAAACCCGAGAAACTGTAGTCCAATCCTGGGATATGGGGTTCCGAGAACTGATAAGCCTTCGGATTTCCCTGACGCGCCAAACGGTCGATGATAGGACCACCTGGATAACCCAGTCCCATCACCTTCGAGCACTTGTCGATAGCCTCACCAGCAGCATCGTCGATGGTCTGACCCAACACCTCCATATCGTTGTAGGCATTTACCTTGACAATCTGGGAGTTACCGCCACTGACCAACAGACAAAGGAAGGGCAATGGAGGCTGACTTTGGTCGTCATCGCTTTCTTTGATGAAGTGTGCCATCACGTGTCCTTGCAAGTGGTTGACATCAATTAGGGGAATACCTAACGAACGGGCAAAGCCCTTGGCGAAGTTGACACCTACCAACAGCGAACCCATCAAACCCGGGCCACGTGTAAAGGCGACTGCCGAGAGTTGTTCCTTCTCGATGCCAGCACGCTTGATGGCCTCATGCACCACAGGCACCACATTCTGCTGATGGGCACGCGACGCCAGTTCAGGCACCACGCCACCATACGACTCATGTACGGCTTGCGATGCCGTCACGTTCGACAACAGCACGCCATTCTTCAGCACGGCAGCACTCGTGTCGTCGCAACTCGACTCTATACCTATTAAATATACATCCTTCTGTGACTCCATGTCATTGCTTCATTGCTTCATTTACATTTCTCATTTCTCACTTCTCATTTCTCATTAGTGAGAAAGCACTTCCACGCCGTGCTCCGTCATCAGCAACGTGTGTTCCCATTGTGCACTGGGCTTCTCGTCCTCCGAGATAACCTCCCAGCCCCAAGGGTCGTCAGCATCGATAAACACCTTCCATGTGCCCATGTTAATCATCGGCTCGATAGTGAATACCATGCCTGGCACCAACAGCATACCGTTTCCTTTTTGCGCAAAGTGGCACACCTCGGGTTCTTCGTGGAAGGCATTCCCTACCCCATGACCACACAAGTCGCGCACCACACCGTAGTGGTACTTCTTGGCATGCTTCTCGATGGCCTTGCCTATCTCGTTCACAAAGCCCCACGGCTTGGCGGCCTCCATACCAATTTCCAAGCATTCCTTGGCCACACGCACCAGCTGTTCCTTCTCGGGCGACGTCTTACCTATAATATACATACGCGAGGCATCGGCATAATAACCGTCCAAAATGGTGGTGAAGTCGACATTGATAATGTCGCCCTCTTCCAAAATGTCGTCGGCTTTGGGCACACCATGACACACCACTTCGTTAATGCTCGTGCAGACGCTCATCGGGAATGGAGGGGTCTCGCCGTCCTCTATATCATAGTTCAAACAGGCCGGTATAGCACCGTGCTTGGCACAATAGTCACGACAGATCTGGTCTATCTCCAAAGTCGACATACCAGCATGAATAGCCTCTCCAACGGCATCCAGCACACCCGTGTTCACCACACCAGCACAACGAATGCCTTCTATCTGTTCAGGGGTTTTTATCAAGTCTGGCGTTGGTACCAGTGCCCCTTTATTCTCCAAATACATTATGCGCTTGTCCAGTTCCGTGGGTTGTTCTCCAGACTTGCAGCGCCATCTTCTTTTCACCATATTTTCCTAATTTGGGTGCAAAGGTAATACTTTTTTCGTGAATTGGCACGATATTTGCATAAGAATAGCCAAAAGATTAACTAAATATAATAATTAAAGTATATGCAAAAAGGTAACATCGGGGTTACTACCGAGAACATCTTCCCCGTCATCAAAAAGTTTCTCTATTCAGATCATGAGATTTTCCTACGCGAGATGGTCAGCAATGCCGTCGACGCTACGCAGAAGATGAAGACGCTGGCTGCCCAAGGCGAATATAAGGAGGAGCTGGGCGACCTGACCGTTCGTGTCAGTCTGGATGCCGACAAGGGTACCATCACCATCAGCGACCACGGTATTGGCATGACCGAAGAGGAAATCGACAAGTACATCAACCAGATTGCTTTCTCTGGCGTTACCGACTTCCTCGAGAAGTACAAAGACAATGCCAACAACATTATCGGCCACTTCGGTCTGGGCTTCTACTCTTCGTTCATGGTAGCGAAGAAGGTGGAGATTATCACCAAAAGCTACAAGGACGGCTCGAAGGCCGTGAAGTGGAGCTGCGACGGCTCTCCTGCCTACGAGATTGACGATGCCGAGCGCGAGGACCACGGTTCGGACATCATCCTCTACATCGACGACGATTGCAAGGAATTCCTCGAGAAAAGCAAACTCGAGCAGTTGCTTAACAAGTACTGCAAATTCATGGCTGTGCCCGTTGCCTTCGGTAAGAAGCAGGAGTGGTCCAGCGACGAGAAGAAAATGGTGGACACCCAGGAGGACAACATCATCAACAACGTGGAGCCCCTGTGGACCAAGACGCCTTCAACGCTGAAGGACGAGGACTACAAGTCATTCTATCGCACGCTCTATCCCATGAGCGACGAGCCCCTGTTCTGGATTCACCTGAACGTGGACTACCCCTTCAACCTGACGGGTATCCTCTACTTCCCGAAGATCAAGTCGAGCATCGAACTGCAGAAGAACAAGATTCAGCTCTACTGCAACCAGGTGTTCGTTACCGACCAGGTGGAGGGCATCGTGCCTGAGTTCCTTACGCTGTTGCATGGTGTCATCGACTCGCCGGACATCCCCCTGAACGTCTCTCGCTCTTATCTGCAGAGCGACCGCGAGGTGAAGAAGATCTCCACCTATATCACCAAGAAGGTGGCCGACCGCCTGAAGGCCATCTTCACCGAGAACCGCAAGGAGTTCGAGGAGAAGTGGGACGACCTGAAGCTCTTCATCAACTACGGCATTCTTTCGGAGGAAGGCTTCTACGACCGCGCCAAGGAGTTCGCCCTCTTCAAGGACACTGAGGGCAAGTACTTCACCTTCGACGAGTACAAGACCCTCATCGAGGGCGCCCAGAAGGACAAGGACGACCAGCTGGTCTATCTCTATGCCACCGACAAGGACGAGCAGTACTCCTACATCAAGGCCGCCCAGGACAAGGGCTACTCGGTGCTGCTGCTCGACGGCCAGCTCGACGTGCCCACCATCCAGACCCTGGAGCAGAAGTTCGAGAAAAGCCGTTTCACACGTGTCGATGCAGACATCATCGACCGTCTCATCGTCAAGAGCGACGCCCCCAAGAGCGACCTCAGCGAGGACGACTCTGCCAATTTGTCACAGGTCTTCAAATCACAGATGCCCAAACTCGACCACACAGAGTTCATGGTACAGGTAGATGCTCTGGGCGCAGAAGCTCGTCCTGTCGTTATTACCCAAAACGAATGGATGCGTCGTATGAAGGAGATGAGCCGCTTCCAGCCAGGCATGAACTTCTACGGACAGATGCCCGACTCGTTCAACCTCGTGCTCAACAGCGACCACCCACTGGTAAAGCGCGTCCTCGACGACTGCAAGGCCAGCACCGAAGAGGCTCTGAAGCCCATCGTCTCTGAGTTGAAAGGTCAGGAGGCCCGTCTTGCCGCCATCCAACAGCAACAGGACAAGAAAAAGTACGACGAACTGACACAAGACGACAAGGACATGAAGGCCGAGTGCGAGAAGGCCGTCCAGGAACAGAAGGACAAGAAGAACGACGTGCTCAGCGGTTTCGCTGCTGACAACGCCGTAGTCCATCAGCTCATCGACCTTGCCCTCCTTCAGAACGGCATGCTAAAGGGCGAAGCACTCGATAAGTTCCTGAAACGAAGTGTTGAACTTATCAAGGCTTAACAAGATAAGTTCTCCTTTCCAGATACAATGAAGCTCCGACTTGCGTTTTGCAGATCGGAGCTTTAATTATTTTAGATAAGAATCCTAAAAGTAACTATTTCTGTGCTTCGCGGCCAATGCCCAGAGCTTTGATGTTGGCCTCGACAATGGCGTCGCCCTTACGACCGAAAACGCGACGAATGGCATCTTCAAGCTTATCGTACTCAATGCCAAGTGCCTTCTGAGCAGCACCCAAGAGAATGACGTTAGCCGAACGTGGAATGCCAGCATCTTTGGCTTTCTGCTCAATATCAAGCATGATAACATTAGGCAATTTCTCGAGATCGGCCTTGATGGTGTCAATCTCAGGATAGTTGGGAATATTGACGAAGGGAGCACTCGACGTAATAATCCAGCCTTCTTTTGAGAGGAAAGGCAGATAGCGAAGAGCCTCCATGGGTTCCATCGAGATAATAACATCGGCACCACCAAGAGGAATGAGGTCGCTCTGGATGGGCTCGCTGGAGATACGAAGATTTGACTGTACGTCACCTCCACGCTGGCTCATGCCGTGAACCTCAGCCTGCTTGATATAAAGGTTTTCCTTCATAGCAGCCTCGCCAATAATCGTTGCAATGGAGAGGATACCCTGACCTCCTACTCCACAAAGAATTATATCAGTTTTCATGATTTATCTTTTTACTTTTTTATCTTTTTACTTTTTTACCTTTTTACTTTTTCTCTGCAGCCTTCTTCTGCTTGAGGTGACGCTGAAGGGTCTGCATGCACTCGCGACGTGGAATAATGACAGAGACGCCGTGATAGTTGATTTCCTGTTCGAGAGTCTGCTTAATCTCATCCATATTCTTAGGCAGAGGGACAACGACTTTCAAGTGCTCTTCGCTGACACCAAGTCCACGACAGATGGCCTCGAACTTGTTAGTGCCAGCAGAATCCTGGCCGCCCGTCATGGCTGTAGTCAAGTTGTCGGAAATGATGACGGTAATATCAGCATTCTCGTTGACGGCATCCAAAAGCCCCGTCATACCAGAGTGCGTAAAGGTAGAGTCACCGATAATAGCAACAGCAGGCCACTGACCTGCATCGCTTGCACCTTTGGCCATCGTGATAGAAGCACCCATGTCGACACACGAGTGGATAGCTTTATAAGGAGGCAGGAAGCCGAGCGTGTAGCAACCGATATCGCCAAACACACGAGCGTTGGGATAATTAAGGAGAACTTCGTTTAGCGCCTGATAGACGTCGCGGTGGCCACAGCCCTGACAGAGTGCGGGTGGACGTGGGGCAACATCTTCGCAAGGAGCATAATTCTCGCCTATCTCCATACCCAACGCCTTCTTGATAAGATCGGGATTGAGTTCACCGGTACGAGGCAACTCACCCGTCAGACGGCCCTTGATGACAGCATTGCCTGGCATAACACCACGCACCTGATCCTCAATGAAGGGCTGACCCTCTTCAGCAATCAGCACAAACTCGCAATCGTCCGTCATACGACGAATCAGTTTCTTAGGAATAGGATACTGCGAAATCTTCAACACGGGGAAAGGACAGCCTTGCGGATAGCACTCCATCAGATAGTTGTAGGCAATACCGCTGGCGATGATACCAAGAGAATGGTCTTTCCCGTCAATATACTTGTTATACTTGCTGTCGACAGACATCTGTTCTAACAGAGGCTGCTGAGCTGTTACAATATCATTGCGCTTGCGAGCAAAGGCAGGCAGCAACACCCAGTTCGAAGCCTTAGCGTTGTAGTTCAATTCGTTCTGCTGGCGGGGTTCGTCAGCACACTCGACGACTGCGCGCGAATGGGCCATGCGGGTGGTTACACGCATCAGCACGGGCAACTGCAATTTCTCGGACATCTCATATGCTTCAGCCATCATATTGTAGGCTTCCTGCTGGGTAGAAGGCTCCAATGTTGGAATCATGGCAAACTTGCCATAGAAACGAGAGTCCTGCTCGTCCTGTGAAGAGTGCATCGAGGGGTCGTCGGCCACCAGTACAATGATACCACCATTGGTACCTGTCATTGCTGAATTGACAAAGGGGTCAGCACAAACGTTCAAGCCTACATGTTTCATGCACACCAAGGCGCGCTTACCCATGTACGACATACCCAAAGCGGCCTCCATAGCCGTCTTCTCATTAGTACTCCAGCGGCTATGTACCCCACGCTCTTTGGCCAAGGGCGACATCTGGATATACTCTGTAATCTCTGTGGAGGGAGTGCCTGGATAGGCATAGACGCCACTCAGTCCAGCATCGAGTGCGCCCTGAGCAATGGCCTCGTCTCCTAAAAGAAGCTTTTTCATATCTGTATTTTTTTAGTTGAGAGTTTAACGTTTAGAGATGTATATTTTTGATTATCACAGTTCATCGCACTCGTGCAACCACAATGCACAGGAAGCATCGCTAGGCATACGCCAGTCGCCACGAGGCGAAAGTGAGATACTACCGACCTTCGGTCCGTCAGGCAGACAAGAACGTTTGAACTGCTGGGCAAAGAAACGACGACAGAACGTAGTGAGCCACTTCTTGATGGTCGCTTTGTCGTAGCTGGCGCCAAAGGCATTCTGAGCCAGCAGCATGATTTTAGCAGGACTGAAGCCATAACGCATCATATAGTATAGGAAGAAGTCGTGGAGCTCATAAGGTCCGACGAGGTCTTCTGTCTTCTGTGCAATATTGCCTTGAGCATCGGCTGGTGTCAATTCTGGCGAGATAGGTGTGTTGATGATGTCTATCAGCACATCACGCTCGGCCGACGACTTGGGCAACGAGGCGATATAACGTATAAGATATTGGATGAGGGTCTTGGGAATACCTGCATTCAGACCATACATTGACATGTGGTCACCATTGTACGTAGCCCAGCCCAATGCCAATTCAGACAGGTCGCCAGTACCAACGACGAGAGCTGACAGTTTGTTGCTCAAATCCATCAGAATTTGAGTACGCTCACGGGCTTGCGAATTTTCATAAGTGACATCGTGATTGTTTATGTCGTGACCAATATCTTCGAAATGCTGCTTTACGGCTTTTGCAATAGAAATCTCCATCTGCGAGATTCCCAACAGTTGCATAAGCGTAGTAGCATTATCATGGGTGCGGTCTGACGTGCCGAAGCCTGGCATCGTGACACCAACAATTCCCTTACGGTCATACCCTAATTTATCAAAGGTACGCACGCACACGAGAAGGGCCAATGTAGAGTCGAGCCCCCCACTGATGCCAAGCACCACATGCTGACAGTTGGTGTGTACCAGTCGTTTGGCCAGTCCTGCCGTTTGAATATTCAGGATTTCTTCGCAGGAGTCAGCCATATCGTTGTCGTTGGGAATGAAGGGATGCGAGTCTATTAATCGCTCGAGTTTGAAGGGATGCTGCTCTATAGGCAGCTTGGCATTGACAATACGTGCATGACCATTGCGCTGCGCAGTCTTGAAGGTTGAGTTGGCACGTCGCTCTGTGCGAAGGCGCTCGACATCAATCTGAGCGACCTGCAGCTGAGGCTGGAACGAAAAGCGATCACCCTCAACCAACTGGATGCCATTTTCGAAGATCATAGCATTGCCGCCATAGACGACATCCTGCGTAGACTCACCAAAACCACATGAGCTATACACATAGCCACATATGGTACGGGCACTCTGTTGAGCTACCAACGAGCGCAGATAACAGTGCTTGCCTATAAGTTCGTCGGAAGCCGAAAGGTTCAAAATAATATCTGCACCTGCCATTGTCAGATTATTGCTAGGTGGAATAGGTGCCCAAACATCCTCGCAGATTTCGATACCCAGGCCAACGCCATCGCTCGTCTTAATAACGACAGGCTCAGCGGACATCTCTACTGGCGAACCAGCCAGATAGGTGGTAGTGGGGTTCAAGTCGCGAGCGGAAGCAAACCAGCGTTTCTCATAGAATTCGCCATAGTTAGGCAGATAAGTCTTTGGCACCACTGCCAAAATACAGCCCTGCTGAAGGACAACAGCACAATTGAGTAACAGCGAACCCACCTCAATGGGCATACCAACTACCGAAATGATGTCGAGTTTGCGTGTAAAATCAATCAGTTTAAGTAATCCTTCCTCAGCCTTATCTAACAACAGACGTTCACGAAACAAGTCCTGACAAGTGTAACCCGTGATAGACAACTCAGGGAACACTACCACTTCAACGTGTTCTACATCGGCTATCGTAATGAGGCGTTCGATTTCCTGTACATTGTATGTGACATCAGCCACCTTGACAGCAGGTACAGCAGCAGCAACTTTGACGAATCCGTATTTCATCTTGACAATCTAACGATTTACTAGTTATTACTTTAAGGAATTAACAGCGACGAGTCTCCATAGCTCAGAAAACGAAAGTCGTGCGACAGTGCATAGTCGTAAATTTTATGCCAATCACCTTTCACAAAGGCACTTACCAATAGTAGCAACGTAGACTGCGGCTGATGGAAGTTGGTAATCAGCATCTTTACGATATGATAATCATAACCTGGAGCTATGATAATTTGCGTTGAAGAGTGAAGGACGGTCAGTTCATGACGTATCATCCAATCGAGCAGAGCCTGAAGGACACGTTTAATATTAAACGTTGATAGTTGAACGTTGTACGGTTCCCATTGGCTGACATGAAGATCTTCCTCCTTGATCTCAGGATTGGTAAGCACTTTGAGACCCATATAATACAGGCTTTCAAGCGTACGAACGCTGGTGGTTCCAACGGCAATAGCACGGCCCTCATGAGCTATGAGACGTTCGATAGTGTGACGACGCACGGCAATATACTCCGTATGCATTTCGTGTTCACCTATCGTCGCACTCTTCACAGGACGGAATGTACCAGCACCAACGTGGAGCGTCAGTTCCTCGCGCTCAATACCACAGGCATTAAGTTCACTCAAGACTGCATCAGTAAAATGCAGACCAGCAGTAGGTGCAGCCACACTTCCCTTGATTTTTGAATATACCGTCTGGTATGTCGTAAGGTCACTCTCCTGCGTTTCGCGATTCAAATATGGAGGTATAGGCAATTCACCCATTGCATCCAGTATCTCTGCAAAACTGATGGAGGCATTGTCCCACTCAAAATCAATCCATTGGCTTGTGCCATGTTCGCCTCTGCGCGTAGCCTTAATATCCAATTTCTCGTTTCTAATTTCTAATTGACGAATTAAGGCACCTTCCTTCCATTTCTTCAAATTGCCGACCAGACAGAGCCATGAGCATCGATCGGTAGTCTGAAACATCTGTTCGTAGTCGGCAGGCTGAGCAGGCTCCAATAGGAATATCTCTATCAGAGCACCTGTATTTTCTCCTTTCTCGTTGGTTTTACGAAAATGCAGACGAGCCTGAATGACACGAGTGTTGTTCATGACCATCAATGCGCCCTTCGGCAAGTATTTCGGCAGGTTGTAAAAGACATCCTCTCCAACCTCACCCTGACGATATATGAGCAACTTCGAATGATCACGCTGTTCTTTTGGGAACTTGGCGATACGTTCGTCAGGCAACTCGTAGTTATAGTCGCTTATCTGTATTTCTTGTGTATTCATCTGATTCTATCAGCTGCCCTTACCAATCGTTCGTCATCCATAATACCTTTTCGTGCCATCAGACAAAGAATAGCACTAACAGCAGGCAAGGCACCCCAGACGTTAACAATATCGTATTGCAGGCCAGTAGACATCATAAATTTGTTGACCAGCATAACGGCAGGATACCATAATACAAACAATATGGCTGCGAGGATGCTAAGACGAGCCTGCAGTGGACGACGCTTATACTTGAATATTGTAAAGAAGCTAAGAGACGATGCAACTAAGGCCAGCAAAAAGAGAGGCCACATCGGATAATTCACGATGATGAGCACTCCCAGTATTACGGCCAGCAGCAAAAAAACGGACTGCTTGCGTTGTATCATAAACGTTCTTCGATAGCTGTTACGGCCTGAGCATCACGAGACGGGTCACGCCAGTAGATCTTGTTCTCCACAAACTCCTGAGTAGCCAGCAGTGAGGGCTTGGGCAGCTTCTCGTAATAACGTGAAATCTCAATCTGTTCACGATTCTCGAAGACTTCCTCCAGCGAGTCGTTGTAAGAGGCAAACTCTGCCAACTTCTTGCTCAAATCATCCTTGATCTGCAAACTAATCTGATTAGCACGCTTTGAAATAATAACTACGCTCTCGTAGATATTGCCTGTGTCCTCACAGAGGTCCATAATGTTGCGTGTAACGGTATTTACCGGTGCTTTTGACTTTTTGTAATCCATCTTAATCTATTTATTTTACGATTATTTAATTGCTACTTGTATATTTCTTACACTTTGCGATGTATTTCTCAGCGGTCTTGGCTTCCTTTGACTCAGGGAACTCGTTCATAAAACCATAGCACTCATCCTCGGCATCACGATAGCGTTCCACTTTTTTCTCTTCCGAACTATTCTCAGCAAGATAATATTTACTCTTCATGATGAGCACTGAAAAGTCCTCGCGCATAGTGGTATACGGATATGTTTTCAGGGCATTCTGAGCCGTAATGATGCAAGCCTCGTAGTTCGATTCTGTATTGGCGTTGATGTTGCCGAAATAGCCGCCGAGATTGTAATACAACTTGGCAGAGAGATATTCTTTCTTCACCAAATTGTCTTGCAAAACAAACAAACGCTGCTGGGCATCCTCACGATACTTCGAATCAGGATAGTAATCGAGGAAGTTCTGATAGGCGTTGATGGCTCCTACTGTAGGAGTCTGATCGAGACGCGGCTCAGGAACGCTCTGATAGAGCGCCTGACCAATATGATAGCAAGCCTCCTCGGCATAATCTCCTTTGGGATAGCTCTGGAAGTATTTCTTGAATGTAGCACTGGCTGCCTCATAGTCTCTGTTACAATACTGCGCCATTGCCAGTAGGTACAGACTTTCCTGCGCATTCTGACGACCTTTCTGTAGTGTTACTTGTTCGGACAGCAATACAGCCGCATTCTGGAATTTGCCCATTGCAAAACATTCCTTAGCATATTCATACTTGTATGCGTTATCCGACATCTTGTATACCTTCTGAAATTCCGATGTACAACCCATCATCAGGGTTGCACAACAAAGAGCTATTATATAGTGTCTTTTCATCTTTTTCTGTTTTTGACGTGCAAAATTACTAATTTTCTATGGAAAAGCAAAGGAAATAGAACCTTTTTTAGCAATTTCTCCCTTAAGATAACGTTTTTTACGATGAAAATACATACCTTTGCACATTATGAACTTCGAATTGACATCAAAATACAAACCAACAGGCGACCAGCCGGAAGCCATCCAACAGCTCACAGATGGACTATTGCGAGGCGACAAGGCACAGGTGTTATTGGGAGTAACAGGCTCTGGCAAAACCTTTACTATTGCAAATGTAATTGCCAATGTCAACAAGCCTACCCTCATCTTGTCCCACAACAAAACATTGGCAGCCCAACTTTATGAGGAGATGCGAGGCTTCTTTCCTGACAATGCAGTCGAATATTATGTCAGCTATTACGACTACTATCAGCCAGAAGCCTACTTACCGACCACCGACACTTACATCGAAAAAGACCTAGCCATCAACGAAGAAATAGACAGGCTTAGACTACGAGCAGTAAGTAGTTTAATGTCAGGAAGAAAAGATGTTGTCGTTGTATCTTCTGTTTCATGTATTTATGGTATGGGAAGCCCGATGGCGCTCAACGAAAATATTATTGAGATTCATTGTGGACAGATTCTTGATCGTAATGCATTGTTAAGAAAATTAGTATCTGCTCTCTATGTTCGTAACGACATTGAACTGAAGCGTGGCTCTTTCCGTGTAAAGGGCGACACCGTCGATATTGCACTAGCCTATAGTGAGGTTATCCTACGCATCACGTTCTGGGATGACGAGATTGACTCCATCGAAGAACTTGATGCTGTCACCATGCAACGGATGGCAAAATTTGAAGCATATAAACTCTATCCTGCTAACCTCTTTATGACCACGCAGGAACAGACAAATATAGCCATTCGCAACATTCAGGACGACCTAGTAAAACAAGTCGCTTTCTTTGAGAAATTAGGTGACGGCATCAAAGCACAGCGTATAAAAGAACGCGTAGAGTATGACATGGAGATGATTAAGGAACTAGGTCACTGTTCAGGTATTGAGAACTACAGCCGCTATTTTGATGGTAGACAGGCAGGCGAACGTCCATATTGTCTACTCGACTTTTTCCCTGACGACTATTTGATGGTGATTGACGAGAGCCACGTATCAGTGCCCCAAATCGGTGCGATGTGGGGAGGTGACCGAGCTCGTAAAACCAATCTTGTGGAATATGGTTTCCGTCTGCCTGCTGCCTTCGACAACAGACCACTGACATTCGATGAGTTCAATGCAATGACCCATCAGGTCATCTACGTCTCTGCAACCCCAGCCGACTACGAACTTAACGAAGCCGAAGGCGTTGTAGTTGAACAAGTCATCCGTCCAACGGGTTTGCTGGATCCAGAGATAGAAGTACGTCCCACTGAGAATCAGATTGACGACCTATTAGAAGAAATTCACCAGCGCATAGAACATAAGGAACGCGTACTGATTACCACACTTACCAAGCGTATGGCTGAGGAATTAAGTGAATATCTGCTGAATCATGGCATACAGACGGCATACATCCATAGCGAAGTGACAACCTTAGAACGAGTTAAAATCCTAGAGAATCTTCGCAATGGTACTTTTGACGTGCTGGTTGGCGTCAATCTCCTTCGTGAAGGTCTCGATCTGCCGGAAGTGTCACTAGTAGCCATTTTAGATGCTGACAAGGAGGGATTCCTCCGCTCCCATCGCAGTCTGACGCAGACAGCTGGTCGTGCTGCTCGTAACGTCAATGGCAAAGTCATCATGTATGCCGACAATATCACGGCCTCCATGCAACTCACCATCGACGAGACACTACGTCGACGTACTAAGCAGTTAAAATATAATGAGGAACATGGTATCACACCTACTCAGATTCAGAAATCACTGAAACAGAGCGATCTACACCAGTTCGACGATTCTGCAAACAGCCAAGAAGGCTCAGCTTCAACCGTCTATATCGGCCCCTCAGAAGCCGCTTATGCAGCCGATCCCATCATTGAGCGTATGACTCGTCCACAATTGGAGAAGAGTATTGCTCAAACCACTCGTCTCATGAAGGATGCTGCCAAGAAGCTCGACTTCTTACAGGCCGCGCAGTATCGAGACGAAATCATACGATTGCAGAAAGAGCTAGAATTGAAATAAGATTAAAAAATCAAAAAAACGGCCCACATTTCTTGCGCACGTGCACAATTACAAATTATTATTTGTACTTTTGCACCAAATTAAAAATAAGATTAACAACAAAAGACACATACGTATGATGAAAAAATTATTCTTTACCATGCTCGCTCTCGTGCCACTCACGCTGTTGGCACAGGACAACACTTGGGAAATTAACGAAG
>Ga0247608_10001936_pt1 | contig 27352 bp, 18 predicted proteins | sample 176DNAGHGlowgp2_FD_193490 | JGI IMG/M metagenome (GOLD analysis project Ga0247608, IMG submission 193490) | Sheep rumen microbial communities from Palmerston North, Manawatu-Wanganui, New Zealand - 1766 DNA GHGlow gp2 | ecosystem: Host-associated > Mammals > Digestive system > Stomach > Rumen ... | reverse complement strand
AGAGATCGGTGCATGGCGCAACGGTCTGTATCAGTTCGGAAGTAGGATCGTCGGGATGCCCGGTATAGATGCCATCGATGTTAGAGAGCAGGATGAGCGAGTCGGCCTTCATCATCTGTGCGATGAGGCCGGAGAGTTCATCGTTATCGGTAAACATCAACTCGGTAACGCTGACGGTATCATTCTCATTGACGATGGGAAGAACGTCGTTCTCGAGCATTACGGTCATACAGGCCTGCTGATTACGGTACTGTTCACCAGGCTGGAAGTTCTCTTTCATAGTGAGTACCTGACCAACGTGTATGCCGAACTCGCGGAACAGGTCGTAGTAGAGACCAACGAGTTTGACCTGACCAACAGCTGAGAACAACTGACGCTGCTCAACAGAATCGAGCGAGTGGTCGACTGTGAGTTCGCGTCGGCCGCAAGCTACGGCTCCTGAGGTAACAAGGATGACTTCGATATCCTGCTTGCGCAACCAGGCTATCTGGTCAACGAGAGCCGACATACGGGTGACATCCAGTTTGCCGTCGGCCCGAGTGAGAACGTTCGATCCTACTTTGATAACTATTCTTTTCTTCATCTTCTAATATAATGGTACACCTTTTATGTGATCAATTTCTGGTTCCTGGCCGATAGTACCAACTACGGTAATGATATCAAACCTGACATCGCAGAGAATGTGGCGATACTTGATGTAGTGGTTGATGGCCAGTTGGAGACTCTGCAGCTTACGATAATCAACGGCCTCCTCGGGATCGCCGAAAAGACGGTTGCGGCGGGTTTTGACTTCGACGAATACCACTTCGTCTCTGTCGGTGGCGATGATGTCGATATCGCGCCGACCTGATTTCCAGTCACGCTCAATGATGTTATAACCATTGTGCTGCAAGAATTCAGCAGCGATGTCCTCGCCCCACTTTCCCAGTTCGTTATGCGCCGCCATAACCAATTATCAATTGTCAATTATCAACTGTCAATTATTTCTCGGCGTCCTTCTTGCGAATCTCTACGCGACGGATCTTGCCGCTAATGGTCTTTGGCAATTCGTCGACGAACTCCACAATACGTGGGTATTTATATGGAGCGGTCTCCTTCTTAACATGCTGTTGTAGTTCCTTTACGAGGTCGTCTCCAGCTTTGTCCTTCCACTCCTTGCCGAGTACTACAGTTGCCTTAACCACCATACCGCGGATATCATCGGGTACGCCGGTGATGGCGCACTCAACAACAGCGGGGTGAGTCATCAACGCACTTTCGACCTCGAATGGGCCGATGCGGTAGCCTGATGACTTGATGACGTCGTCGATACGGCCTTCGAACCAGTAGTAGCCATCCTCATCGCGCCAAGCCATGTCGCCAGTGTGGTAGACACCATCGTGCCAGGCCTCACGGGTTTTTTCTTCATCGCGGTAGTAGCCCTTGAACAGGCCGATAGGCTTCTTATCGCCTACGCGAATAACAATCTCACCCTTCTCACCATCCTCGCAGCTGGTACCATCGGCACGTAGTAGATCGATGTTGTACTGGGCATTAGGTATACCCATCGAACCTGGTTTGGGATCCATCCATGGGAAGGTTCCCAAAGTCATGGTCGTCTCTGTCTGACCGAAACCCTCCATCATTCGGATGCCTGTCTTTTCGTAGAACTTTTCGTAAACGGCTGGGTTCAGAGCCTCGCCTGCGGTGCAGCAGTACTGAAGGCTACTCAGATCGTAGTTGCTCAGATCTTCGCGAATCATGAAACGATAGATGGTGGGAGGTGCACAGAAGCTGGTCACCTTGTATTTCTCCATCTGACGGAGCAGGGTGTCGGCATTGAACTTCTCGTGGTCGAATACGAATACAGTAGCACCGGCAAACCACTGACCATAGAACTTGCCCCATACAGCTTTACCCCAACCGGTATCAGCTACGGTGAGATGTAGTGAACCCTCGTGGAGGTTGTGCCAGAACACTCCTGTGGTGAGATGGCCCATAGCATACAGATAATCGTGTGCTACCATCTTAGGTTCGCCACTGGTACCGCTGGTGAAGTACATGATCATCGTGTCGTCGTTCTCGTTGACAAAGGCAGGACGCACGAACTTCGGGGCCTGCTGCCACTCGGTCTTCCAGTTGTGGAAACCTTCTTCGTCGCGCATGGTGATATATTGCTTTACCGTCGGACTCTCAGGCATGGCCAACTTGATTTGGCTGATGATATAGTCGTCGTCGGCACAGATGATGGCCTTCACCGAGGCGCGAGTATTACGATAGACGTAGTCGTGCTTGGTCAGCATGTGGGTAGCAGGAATTACGATGGCACCAATCTTACACAGCGCCAGCATGATAACCCACCACTCATAGTGACGCTTCAGAATGAGCATCACGGGATCGTTCTTGCCAATACCCAGTGTCTGCAGATAACTGGCTGCCTGGTCGGTCTGTTCTTTCAATTGACCATAGGTGGTACGTATCTCTTCACCCCGGTCGTTGGTCCACAGAATGGCCAACTTCTCAGGAGCCTCCTCTGCCCACGCATCCATGACGTCGTAGGCAAAGTTGAAGTTCTCGGGGATGATGAACTCCAGATTCTTATTGTAGTCCTCGACAGAGGTGAACTTTGTCTGTTTTAAAAATCTTTCAACCATATGATATTTCGTTGCTTATTATTTACTCAACAGTGAAGGCGAGGAATTTAACGGGTTTGTCGCCAACGGCCAGCATGCCGTGGGGCTTTGATGAATCGAAGTAGATGCTGTCGCCCTCTTCGAGAATCATGGTCTTGCCTCCGATGAAGAGCTCCATCTTACCTTCGAGTACCATGTTGAACTCCTGTCCTGGGTGGGTGTTCTTGTAGATAGTGTGTGCACCAGGCTTGGGCTCGACGGTAACGATAAATACATCGGCATGGTGATTGACGAAACCGCCTACCAATGATTGGTATTTATATGCCTTTGTGCGCTCGATGCTCATGCCTTGACCTTTACGGGTCACATAGTATGACTTCATGTGTGGTGCCTCGGCAAAAATCAGTTCTTCTGTTGATACGCCATACTTGTGGGCTATCTTCATCAAGTTCGAGATGGTGATATCCAACTCTCCTGCCTCAATCTTCTCATACTTCTGTGGGTCGATGCCGATAGTTTCGGCCATTTCGCTAACTGGAATGTCGAGCACATCGCGAAGACCGCGAAGACGCTCACCTATTTGCTTTAATTGTTCATCCATATTTCTTAAATTTTATTTTTTTCTACCTTAAATCAACGACCTTATAGTCCTTATATTTTTCCATGGGGAAGATAAACACTTCATCGTCTATGTCACCTGCCTGAAAGTCAGAGAAGGTGATGGTGGCCCAAAAGATACTGACCTTGATACGCAATCGCTTGGGGTAGTAATTGCCAGGCGTAAGCAGGGCCTCGATGCGTTTCATCTTTACATTGGTTTTGGGCTTGGCCACGAGTGTGACGAGCAACCCGTCAGGGTCTTTGGCGATGGAGTAGTTATAGCTGTCGGGCTCGAACTTGAACATCTGTAGCTTCTCGTCGGCTTTGTTCACCCGTGGGTCGTGCAATTCCACGATTTTTTTGTTGGTGCGGACAATGTGCTTTAGTTTGCCGTCACTATAATGTATGGAGTTCTTATGCTCCGATCTGGACATGTCGCCCTTGTTCCACGATGTACCCTCTTCCTTGTAGAGACCGAGGATATTGATCTTATAGTGAAATCTTACGCCCTTAGAACCGTAGATGTGGTTCCACGCCGTGGTGAAGATACGTTTGGCTTGTCGGGCATTGGGTGTATCCTGCGCATATGCAGCAATACTTCCCACGAGCAACAATATCAGCAGAAGCCGCCTCATTTCAGTCCAGCTTTCAGTCCACGGATGACGGCTGAAGTGAATCCGGCATGCTCCATTTCGTTAAGTCCTTTTATGGTGACACCACCTGGAGTCGTCACCAAGTCGATAGCTGCTTCAGGATGCAGTCCGCTGGCTTCTAACAGCTCAACGGCACCCTTCATTGTCTGCATAACAATTTTCTTGGCATCATCGGCTTTGAAACCCAATTCCACGCCACCTTCAGCTGCTGCACGGATATAGCGCATGGCGTAAGCGATGCCGCAAGAGGCGAGAGTTGTGCCAGCGGCCAGATGTTGCTCATCGGTAATGAGGGTGTTGCCCATCTCGTCAAAGATGCTTACAACTGTCTTCGTATTCTCTTCTGAGGCCCCCACGGGAACGATAAATGTCATTGAGGCCATTTCGGCAATTGCGATGTTGGGAATAACGAGGAACAATGGGGGACAATTCTCACCCAACCATTCCTGAATGCTTGCTGACGATACACCAGCAGCAATCACAATCAAAATTTGTTTATTGGGGTCGAGTTCCGGCTTGATGTCTTTCAAAACACGTTCCACGAGCCACGGCTTAACGACGACACAAACAATGTCAGCAGCATCTGCAGCTAACTTATTATCTGTTGTGACGGAGATGCCCATTCTGGCAAATTTCTCTACAACAGCTTGCGAGGGATCGCTCACTGTGATGTCTTCATTTCTGAACTGCTGCCCCTTGATAAGGCCTTCTACAGTGGCGCCACCCATCGCGCCAGCACCGATTACTGATATTTTCATAATTCTTCTGGTTTTACTCTGATCAGCCTTTCTACGAAATCATCTGCCTCCGCTTTCGTAAGGCACAATGGAGGCAGAAGACGTAGAATGTTTTGTCCTGCACAACCCGTAAAACAGTGCTCATGTTTGATCAATGGCTTCCGTACCATCGCGTGGGGCATATCTAATTCAATGCCAATCATCAGTCCACGACCACGCACGTCTTTGATGTGCGAGCTGCCAATGTTCCTTATTCCTTCCATCAGGTAGTCACCTACGACACAGGCATTCTCCACCAATCCCTCGTTCTCGAACACATCGAGCACGGCAAGGGCTGCGGCACATGCAAGGTGGTTGCCGCCAAAGGTTGTTCCCAGTTGTCCGTACACAGGCTCGAACTCTGGAGAAATCAGTACGGCTCCCATGGGGAAGCCATTGGCGATACCTTTAGCAACAGTGATAATATCGGGTTTGATGCCCAACCACTGGTGGGCAAAGAACTTTCCACTTCTGCCATAGCCACACTGGATCTCGTCACAAATGAGAACTGTGCCATAGCGTTTACATGCGTAGGCCAGTCCCTGGGCAAACTCAGGCGTAGCAATTTGTATACCACCAACGCCTTGAATGCATTCTAAGATTACAGCAGCAACACCACCCTTTGACAATTCGCGAACCCAAGGCTCGAGATCATTCATCGGTAGGAAACGAACATGATGATTATCATTGATAGGTGAGACTATTTTGGGATTATGTGTCACCTCAACGGCTAACGAGGTTCTTCCGTGGAAGGCCTTTTCGCAAGAGAGCACACGGGTGTTACCAGTTTTAAAAGAAGCTAGCTTTAGTGCATTCTCATTGGCCTCGGCTCCTGAGTTAATCAAGAAAAGCTGATAATCATCATAGCCACTGATTTTACCCAGTCGCTCTGCCAGTTCCACTTGGAGTTTATTAATCACTGAGTTGGAATAGAATCCAATCTTGTTGAGCTGCTCCGTCACCTTCTCTATATAGTGGGGATGTGAGTGTCCTATGGATATGACGGCATGTCCTCCATAAAGGTCTAGGTATTCCTGTCCCTTGTCATCCCATACTTTACAACCCTTGCCTTTGACGATGTTAACATCAAAGAGCGGATATACATCGAATAGCTTCATACCGTTTATATTTACAATGATTTGGGTGCAAAGTTACGGCAAATTTCTCACAATTCGTTCATTTCTGCTGTCTTTTTGTTATAAATAGCTGTTTCTCTGTATTTTTTGTGTATCTTTATGTATGGAATCCATCAAAAAACAGCGACGATCTGCAAAAGACCGTCGCTGCCATCTTATTTCTGTAGAGAGGAGATTATAAACCAATCTGACCTTTCCACTGGAGATACCAGTTGCGTTGATCTGTTAAATCTTTCTTGATCACGCCTCGCATGGTTTCACTGTTATCCTTTCCTCGACGGGCATAAACTTTATTGGCGAGGAACTGTCCAGGATTTGGTTGGCGTAAGGCAAAGCGCATGATGTCGTAGAAACGGGTGCCCTCGAATGCCAGTTCCAGACCGTTCTCATTCAGCAGCAGGCTATCGACAAATGCCTTGTGAATAGTTTTCAGCTGTTCCTCAGTCATCATGGAATCTTCAGGTAGTTGATAGTACTCATTAAGTGGCGTCCAGCCAGAGCCACGGCTATGAAGACCAATCGTGTTATGATCTGCCTGATAAGTTCTGGCAGCAAGCTCTTCGACTGTAAAGATGCCATAGCGATTCCTTGGGAAATTGAGCTGACTAATCCATGTGGAATCACTTTCTGAGCAATAGGGATAAACCGTTTTTGCTATGACATCATTATTCAGACCTGTTGACAATATGCCAAAGGCTGCACGCGGGAAGCCAGCGCCATTCAAGGCTTCAGCCAGACGCAGATAGAGCATGGTCCTACGATAGATATGAACATTCTGTGAGGAATATTTGCTGATATGTGTCGTTTGGATGCGTTCGCCTGACAGCCGGTCTGTAGCGGTACCTTCATCGTAATAATCGTAAAGTCGTAAGTCACCCGACATGAAGCTTGGCAAATCATTAGGAGCGTAATAGATCGTAGTACCATCTGTTCCTACACAGCAATGCGCCTGACTATTTGACAAGTCAAACATATAGGTCGAAGGCACGATGCTTGCCCGATAGTCATTGTCGTTGCTCGATGTAAAGAGGTTACGTAGCTGGCTGTAGTTTCCTTCGGCAGGTATCGAGTCTCCTGCAATGACTGTAATTATTTCTGAGTTAGCTGCGTAATTCTCTGTGGTGAGACTTCCGGAAGTCTGGCTGATAGTCCTGTTCCAGATGGTCGATCCAGGTTCCCATGTCATGTAAGTCAGGCCAACGGGGTAGGCAGAATTGTCACCATTGCGCTCGTTGATATACCTGTAGTAACGCATGGCAGCTTCGCGATAGTAGGTTTGATTTCCTGTGAAACTAGCTAACCAGAGGTTCAAGTCTCCTAACACGATGTTGATTGGGAAGTAGAACAGACGTGAGTTGTTGCCTCGGATAGTACCATAGCCAGGATATTCGTTACCCCAACGGTCAGCCAGAGGCTCAAGATCTTTAATGAAGTAATCACACACAGCCTGTATGTCATACCGTGGATAGCTCTGTTCTGCATCAAGTTTGTTCAGGATGGGATCCGTGACAAACGGCACACTCCCGTAGTTCAGTGCCAGTTGTAGATAGGTCCAGGCGCGGATAGCCTTAACGGCGGCATATTCCCGCATGAAGATATACTCATTGCGATTATTCTTCATGGCCGTATCTACATTTGCTATAAAGTAATTACAGTTATTAATCACGGCATAGTAGTCGCGAGGCTGGTTGTAACGGTTGTCATCACCGATGTTGAAAAGCGCCATGTCACGTAAGTCGCTGTTGGCAGCATTAGTGATGTCTACGAGGTCACCACGCACCTCTCCGAGAAGAATGGTCCGGTCGGCAATGGCCTGCAGCTTGTTGAGAATGCCGATGACACTATAGATGGTGTCTGTCGCATTGTCCAAATGGTTCTTTTCCGTGAAGATGACATGCTCTGACTGCTGGTCGAAGAAATCGGAGCAAGAAGTCATTCCACAGATAGCGCAGGTTGCGAAAATGAATTTATATATCTTAGTAATCATAATTCTTATTTATTAATTCTTAATTATTAATTACATTACAGTTTAATCTTAATGCCTGCAACGATAGAGCGGCTCTGACTCAACTGGCCCACGTCGATGCCTTGCCCGATGACGTTCGAGGTCATGGTAAACTCTGGATCACTGCCAAGGTATTTGGTCAGTGTGAAGACGTTGTTGGCCTGAATCCAGAACTGGAGTCCTTGCAGATACTCATTATTCATGGGGAGGTCGTAGCTCAAAGTGATGGACTTCAGACGCAGATAACTGCCGTCCTCAATCCAACGGTCGCTGAAGCGCGAGTTGCCCATCGGGTCTTGGAAGGAAAGCTGTGGAATATCAGTCTTCTGACCCTCTACCTGCCAGCGCCGGATAAGCGCTGTCGTCTGGTTCATGAAGCGCGAACCACTCTCCAGCTGTGAGCGCTGATAGTTATACACATCATTGCCGTATGAATAGTTAAAGCGCAGGTCCAGCTTCAAGTGCTTATACGCAAGTGTCGTAAAGATGTTACCATATATATCGGGGTTGGGATCACCAATCACCGTCCGGTCTTCATCCGTAATCTGATGGTCCCCATTGAGGTCATCGAAATGGATGTCACCGGCTTTATAATAGGTGCGGTCGATACCATTCTCTCCGAGGATGTAGAGGTTTGCGGCTTCCGCTTCTTTAGTGTCCGAGAATACGCCAAGTGATTTATGGCCATAGAAGAGGTTGGCGGCTTGTCCTACCTGAGTACGTATTGTTGCGCCATATACCTCGTTATCGATAAACTGTTGGCCTTCTGCCAGCTGCGTAATCTCGTTCTTATAGTGTCCGATACTGCCGCCCAGCTCCCACTGCACATCCTTAAGAGCCAGAATCTTGACGGCTGCACTAATGTCGAAACCATTGTTCTTGAGTTTACCATCGTTGGTCCAGTTCTCATTCAGACCGCTGAGGTAACCTAATGACTGACGGGTCAGCAGATTGTCGGTCTTTGAGGTGAAGTAGTTCATACTCAGGTTCAGACGGTTGTTGAAGAGATTGGTCTCCAGACCGACATTGAAACGTCGGGTCGTCTCCCACTGAATTGTGGTGTTACCGATACCGGCGAAAGTCAGGCCTGCTATCGTATTCAGGAACTGTGAGGCACTGAAGTAACTACGAGCTGCATAATAGTCAATGTCATCGTTGCCGCTGACATCATAGCCGGCTGTCAGGCGCAAGTAGTTGATGACTTTGTTCTTAGCCATCCATGGCTCATTGCTGATCAACCACGAAGCCTGAACGCCAGGGAAGACACCCCATGCAGCATCGAAGGCCCGGAAATCACCGCCGTCACGACCGAAGCGTGACGAGCCTTCAACTGTCAAGTTCGCCTGGAGGAAATAGCGACCAAGATAATCATATTCGGCCTGAGCATACCATGCCAGTGAATTCCAGTTGTCGTTGGTCCCGAAGTCATTGGTGTTGGCAAGTTCCTTCTTCATGAATGGCTGCTTATCATTACCTGTATTATATCCTAACAGCGATGTCATGGAGTAACTCTCCCAATTGATACGTGCACCCCCAAAGAGGTGTATGAAGTGTGCATTGTAGCGATTGCTCCAGTCCAGACGAGTGTCACTCATCACTGAGTTCTGCTTTGACGCCAGTGAGCGAACCTCGTTGTCACGGTATGCACCGATACTTCCTACATAATAGCTAGGCGTTCCGTTAACAGGAATGTAGAACGTCTCGTTCGTATTCACCAGGTTATAGCTGAAGTGCTCAGCTATCGAGAGGTTACGGCTGAGGCGGTACTTCGGCGTGACCGTCAGGTTCAGCATCGAGTTCTCAAGGCGGTTCTTGTTCTCAGCCTCAGAATACTCGTTGATGGCTGCAGGGTTACCCAACTTCCAGTTATAGTTCTTATATTGAGCTAATGCCTCCGAAAGATACGATTCCTCCTCGATGTCGTAGTGAGAGTCCGACAGCCGTCCCCGGCCAAAGCTGTATGGACTCATAAACGGACTCTTGGCGTAGGCCAGGAATCCAGGAGCTGTAGGCGTACCTTCATCATAGCTGACGGGAGCACCATCGTTGCGGATGTCACGGGTGATATTACCGAATGAAGCATCAAAGCGGATACTGAAACGCTCGCTCAGTGAGATATCCGTATTAAAGCGGATATTCAGCCGGTCCATATCATTGTATTTCAGCGTGCTCTGCTGGTTGACATAACCTACGGAGAGGTTGTAGTTGGCCACAGCATCACCGCCTTCCACGCTGATACCATAGTTCTGTGTCATGGCCGTATGATACACCAGATCCTTCCAGTCGGTTTCTTGGTGATACTGCGTATAGTAGTAGTAATCGGGGTCCTCCTTGAGGAATTTAAACGTACGGTTACGCGTGTTCGTGGTCTTCAGCAGTTCGGAGGCATAGCTTCGGTACTGCCCTGCATCCATCATGGAGAGGAACTTCGGCTTCAGTGTCACGCCAGCTGAGACATTTGCTGTAATGCGGGTCGCCATCGACTTGTTGCGTTTAGTCTGAATGATGATGACGCCGTTGGCGCCTTTAGCACCATAGAGAGCCGTTCCGTTACGCATGACGGTCACCTTCTCAATATCCGACGGGTTAAGTGTCGTAAGGATATCATTGAAGAATCCCTCGTGGAGCATCGTACGACCGTATTGCTGGTCGATAATGACATCATCCACGACTACCAGAGGTTGGGCGTTGACGTTCAGGGAGTTCAGTCCCTGTACAAACATCACGTTACCGACACCCGGCGTACCGTTACGGGTGATACTATACACCTGGGCACCGAGTTGTTTCTGTACCTCGTCCTTAATGTTAACGGAATTGGTATAGCTGAAATCGTTGGCGGAGTAGTCATTGCGTATGTTGATGTTCTTGCTGTATTCTGCGCCAAAGGTGATAGGATATAGCTTCACCTCCTGCTGCTCCTCAGACACCTGAAGACCCAGGCGGACGGGGTTGAAGTCGGGCATGTGGATGTATACCGATGTCGTGAACTTGGGAACTTTCAGCTTATAAGTGCCGTCTTCTTCCGTGAGTGCACTATAACCTTCGATATTGTCTGCACTGACAATCGTACCTGCTACTGGCTGCCCTGTGGCTGCGTTCACAATGCGGCCACGGATCTCTCTCGTGGGATACTGCTTCTGCTTTGGCGTCAGCTTCCGGGCAAGGGTCTCAATAAGATCTTCTTCCTGATCCGTATCCTCGTCCTGAGCCACAACACATAAGGGGAAGGCCATCAGCAGTGTTAGTCCGAATAATATGTATCTTTTCATATCCTTATAGTTCTTAATTCATATTACTAATCCATTATTTTTTCAGCCAGTAGAAGACGTCTCCGTCACCATGGGGTTCGATTTCAAAGCCTTCTTCATCAACGCGGGCTATGCCGTGGGGAATAAGCATGATGCAATCGATCATCATCGTGCGGGTAAACAGGTGGTTTCTTTCCTCTCTCGCCGTCAGGTCTGTAGCCACGGTCAGAGTCACCTGCGACTCTACCTCGTTCAGTCCGTACGAACAGCAGGGGAATTTGAAGTCCTCCGCCAGCAGCAGGTAGTTCACCTCGTCAGCCGTTGTCGTTATCCTTGTCTTGAGCTTCTCTTCCTTATGCTTACCGTCCTGGTCGTTATAGCCCAGCGTGCACGTCACCTTCATTGGTACTCGCTGGATGTCCGTGGCATTGCTGTCGTTGGCCAGTACTGGTGCAGTTACCAGATAGATGTCATAGCCGATATTCGAGAGGACATCCTCGATGTTGAACGTCACCCAGTGGTTCATAGTGGCTATCTGCTCAAACTCTACAAACGAGTTGCCCCACACCTTCCCGTAGAATCGGTTGTTGTTCAGCACAGGGTGTACTATTCTCCTCAATGAGGGTTCCATCTCCTTCGTTTTCTCATTCTCTGTCAGACTCATTTCCTTGGTGCTACCCAGGTCTTCAGCTTCGATAATGATCCATTTGCAGAAGGTGTTCAGCTTGTCTATCTTCCAGTCACGGCTCTTCATCACAAGTCCGTTCGCACATTCAATGTTCTCAGTGTCCTTGAACACGCCTAACTCGCCGAAAGGCTTCCGGGTGTTCGTCTTGCTGATGCCTCCGTATTGATAGTAGTGCAGGTTGCTGTCGCCCCAGCCTCGCTGTCGGGCCACATACCTCTCCACGGCATTCGTCGACATGGCAGAGTCCGTCAGGTGTGCGTCAGTATTCAGCGTCCGACTGAACACCGTGCCGCCCATAATGGCCATACGGGAGTTTGTATAGGCGAGTGAGTCGCGGTATCTCACACTGTTGTCGTAGTTGAAATAGGGCTGGTATTCTTCGATAAGTTTCTTCCAGACCTCGTTAGTCGGTACCACCATCCAGTACGTACTGTCCTCATCGTTCAGGTCTGCCTCCAGCATGTCATAGTCAAACAATTCGTTGCGCTGTGCGAAGACTGAGTCCAGATACACCGTCTTACCGTCCACGATACCACCGGCCACACTTCGCGCCGGTATGAACTCCTTCCGATAGAATCGGCTATTGTAGAAGAAACTGCTGACGCTATCGAGGTCGGCATCCTTGCGAAGATACTCAAACACGGTAGGAACATATTGCGCCTTCCCATCAATCGTATACAGCAGACCGTTACTGTACAGCTGATTACTGCTCAGGATGCTGTTGTTACCAAATAAGCTGCTCGTCAGCACGGTCTTCTTACCATTCATCATAATGAGCGAGTCCTTGCTGTTCTCAGAGACCGAATGGCTGAACATCGTGATGTGGTTCTGTATGAACTCCTTGATGACGGTATTGTCATCTTCCATCATCTTGCCTTTTTCTGCCTGATACGCTGCGATGAGCTCATTAGCCTCTTCTGCAGAGAAATGCTCGTTCGTCGGTGCAAAGACCGTAAACACCTGACTGCTGTTCAGCGCTTTGTCGTATCCACAGGCCTCTACTACCTTCGCGAAGTTGCTCAAGTTACCGTTCTGCGTGATGGCCTGCCAGAGCGAGGCGTCACTCAGTCCTTCACCTTTGTTCTCATAGTGGTCGTTCCAGGTGTCAGTACACGCCCCGAAGGCCATGACCGCCACAGCCAGTCCCAATACCTTACTATATATATTATATGAAATCATAATTATTAATTCTTAATTATTAATTCTTAATTATAAGTCGTCTTCCATCTCTCCGTCACCGTCCACGCCGTACACGCTCTTCGGCACCAGTTCCAGGAAGTCCAGCATGAACGTGTCGTTCGGCGCACCGTCGTTCGTCTTCCTCAATCTCAGATAGTGGCTCTTGTTCGCGTCAAAATACGTCTGGCAGAGCACGCGCCTGATGTTCTCCTTGTTCCAGATGCAATAGTCCTTACCGCCAGCGTCGCGCCACAAACAGCGCGGATATAGGTAGGCGCCCAGGTTCTTCAGCGTCTTCTGCTGTTCTGCCTTCTGCTCATCAGTCCAGCTGTCATAGTCCTTGCCGCTGAACGAGTCACCCAGATACATCTCCGACGACAGGTTCTCTCGCATGTCTAGAGGGATGCCCTGCGGCACACCATCCACGTACACCTGAGCCACGCCGCGGTCGTCGTCACCGTCATGGTACACCGTGAAGCCCAGTCTGATCTGCCACTCTCCGCTATACGGCACTGGCGGCAGCCTGAACGTGATATCATAGTCGCCCTTCAGGTTCATCTCGTCCCACTGGTAGATGTTAAACCATATCACAGGGCGTCTCAGGATCAACTTGCAGTCCGAGTTAAACGTCACCCCGTCCAGATATCCCAGCGGGAAGTAATAGAAGTCACCCGTCTTGTTGTGTCCGGCCTCGTCAAACGAGTTCGTGCCGTTCTTCGGGTCTCCCTTGCTCCGCAGACCGTTACCGATGATCTCCGGGAAGATAGCGTTGAAGTCCATCCTGATCCTGATGTTTTGCACTTTGTTCCTCACCTCCTCCGTGAACGCCACGATATCGTCCACATAGTAGTAGTGACCGTTTACGGCATCGTCTATGTATTCCGTCTCCACCTTCTCGATATGCTGACCCTCGATGCTGAATCGCTCGTCTGTCCGCCGGTTGATATAACGCTCTCGGGCTGTGCTCCCGCCCAGATACTGAGTCACCGTCGCCTGGTCCACCTTCATCATTCGGTGAGGCAGCAGCGTGTAGTGCCAGTCCATCGGATTCACCATGGTCTCGTCGATGCCGATCGCCGTCTGCTTGCCGTTATAGTTGATCTCCACCGGAGTCAGGTCCGATAGTCCTGCATACTTGTTCAGGATGTGATACTGCACAAACCTTCTCAACGGGTTCACCGAGTCCGTCAGGTTCTCAAACGAGTGCCCCTCCTTGTCTACGTCCTCAGGATAAACCTTGTCATAGATCTCGCAAGCCTTCTCATACAGAGCCCTCAGGTCGCCCTTCTTGATCCCGTACTTCGCCTCCAGTACCTCATTCGGCTCCACAAAGAACGTAAACCCATACTTCTTCGTGCTCGGCACAATCGCATACTCATCCACGTTGTTCGATTTGTAGTTATACTTCTCATACGCCTTTGGGTCCCAGTCCGGGTCGCTGATAGCCTGAACGTCCTTGATCACATCCGTTGCCACCAGGGCGTCGTAGAAAGTACTGATCCTTGGATTGTCACGCATGATGTCAGTGATCAGGCCGAACGACTTCTCTATCACCATGTCCACAGGCTGCACGATACCGTTCTCTACCGAGTCGTCCTTCAGCTTAAAGTCGATTCGCGCCATGCCTTCTATCAAAATCACTGCGTTACTGTCATTGTCATAACCTGGCAGCGTCGACAGATACCTGTTCATCATGTTAGCCGTCGGCAGACGGTCTGTCGTCATGTCATACGTCGTAAACATATCGTTCACCAGGTGATTCCGCGCGATCGTGTCGCAGTCCGCGTCCGTCAACTGCGATACGCTGCTCAGTCCCCGCTTTCCGAGGAATGTGTTCACAGCGTCATTCGTCGGCACGAAACACGTATAGTGACCGTAGGTCGACAGCAGGTCCATCAGCCCGGCCCGTTCCACGATCTCCGCAAACTCACTGTATTGCGGCCGTTCCTCACTCCTCAGATAGTCGCTCATCATCTCACCCGTAAATGTGTAGAAATACTCACTGTCCGGCTCGTCCGAGCAGCCCCCCAGCCACAGCGCCGCCATCAGCGCCATAATGAGAGTGCCCGCCTTTTTATATATTCTGGTAATCATAATTCCTAATTTCTAATTCCTAATTTCTAATTCCTTCTTTCTCACTTCTTCGTCGTTTTCTGATAACTGTCATCCTCTCCGCTTCCGAAGGCCGGATTCTGCACCAGATTCAGGTTTACCTTCATCTCGTCGTTATTATACGGCCAGTAGATAGCATCCATCTTCGTCAGATGGTTCGCGATCATACCCGCAGCCGTCGTACCCCGACCGCCCTGGTGCTTCAGCATCGTCCACTTCGACAGCTCGTCGGTATTACCCTTGCGCTGCGAGTACCTTACCAGGTCAAACCACCGCTTGCCTTCATACATCAGTTCCCGCTGACGCTCCTGAAGTACCAACGTCTCCATCTTATAGCGGTCCGTATAGTCGTTTCTCCTCAGTGTGTCCACCAGCTGGGTCTCACAGAGAGCCCGCTTGTTCACTGCATTTACCAATGTGAAGGCCTGGTCCAGGATCCCCTTGTTATAGGTGTTTGCCTCCGCGTCCGTTCCCTCACGGCACAGCTGCGTCAGCGCCTCGGCCTTCAGCAGCATGATGTCCGTCAGCCTGTAGATGATCCAGTTCGAGCCGTTCTGGTTTTGAGGATACAGTGACCCGTAGGATATCTCCGGAGTCGTACCCGACACCGAGATGTCTATCGAGCTCGTCGTAAATTTGTTGATAGCCTTCTCCTCGATGTCATAGTTCATGTACATCCTTGAGTCAAGCTTCTTATTGCGGTCGTCAAAGAAGTGGCGCCCCGATGTCTTGTCGATGTCGTCCAGCATCACGTCCGGAGGAGCTACCAGACCGATCGTCGCATTCGAGTTCCCGTAGAACGAGTTCACCGCACCGTTCGCAATCATACCGTTTGCATCCGGGTCGTCATCATATACCAGCTGGAAGATAATCTCCTGATTCACCTCGTCCGAATTGCCTCTGTCCCTGCCGAACAGCGTAGAGTAGGCATCACCGAAATAACCACTCGATGTCGAATTCGTCACCAGTGGGAATCCATTATAGCGCTCTGTCGCATCATCGCTCGCGTAGGAATTACTCCGCTTCTGACGGTTCTCCTTCGCAATCAGCTTTTTCGATTCGATCACCATGTCCGCATAGCGGATACACGTCTCGTAGTCCTTCTTCCAGAGATACAACTCACACAGCAGCGAGTGTATCGCATCCTGTGTGATGCGCCCGGTCTGGTACATCTCTTTGGCCTCCGGATGCCGCTTCACGGCATAGTTCTGCACACTCTCCAGATCGTAGATCAGCGAGTCCAGCACACTGTTAAACGGCGTTGCCGGTAGGTCCATCTTCTGGTCGTCATCAATAAACGCCTCCCTTGAGAAAGGCACGTCTCTGAACGCCCTGATCAGATAGAAGTAGCACAGACTCCTCAGCGTCACCATCTCAGCGATGTTTGCCTGCAGCTCACTCTCCGTATAGGCCGGGTCAGTAGCTGCCACCCCAGGAGCATACTTGATCACCGTGTTACAGCGGTTAATCACAGAATAGAAATCCTTCCAGCTCGTATACGAGTTCTTCGCGTCGATGTTCTCTGCCAAAATCTTCTCCAGACTGCCGTCCTGATTCACGTTCCTTCCTGGACCAACATTGTCGCTGCGGAACTCTCCCCAGATCATCATCCTTTTGATCACGCCTTCCTCTTGCATACCAGAGTAGCATCCTGCAATGATGGCATCCACATCGGCTTTCTCATTCCAGAACTTCTCCAGAATAATCTCATTCTGAGGCTCGATCTCCAAAAAGTCAGCACAACTGCAGAACCCGCAGATCGCGCAGAGGGCGAAAATATATTTGTATATCTTGGTAATCATAATTATTAATTCTTAATTATTAATTAAAACTCTACAGTTATACCTAAGGTGTAAGAGCGCGATCGCGGTGTCTGCGCACTGTCGATAGCTGGCGAGTATCCGCCGCTCGAGATATCCGGGTCTACACCCGAGTATTTCGTCAGGATAAAGGGGTTGTTAGCACTCGCATACAGACTGATGCGATTCACACCGAGTGCCTGAGCATATCTCTTCCTAATCGTGTACGACAACTGTGCATAGCCCATTCTCAGATAAGAACCGTCTTCAACGAACCGGTCACTGATCAGCGTGTTGTAGTTCGAGTTGTTACCATACATCGCACGTGGAATCGATGTCACGTCGCCTTCCTTCCTCCAACGATAGTTCACCGCCTGACTTTGGTTGTCATTGCCAATCATAGCCTCGGCGTGCAGGCGGGCCCTGTTCAGAATCTTATTGCCGAAACGATAGGTAAACTGTGTCGACAGTCTCCAGTCGCCATAGTTGAACGAGAATCCGAAACCACCAGTCAGCTTTGGCAGCGATGATCCCAGATACACAATGTCCAGCGCATTGATCTGACCGTCGTAGTTTACGTCCTCATAGATAGCGTCACCGCCGTTAAACCGATAGTTTCTTCCCGTTGCGTCATTCGTATAGTTAAACATCATTCTCACGGGATTACCTTCTCCGTCTACGATCAGACTGCCGTCAGCATTCATCGCCACAGGGGCCGTCTTTCCGGCAGCCAGGAATGCCTCACGCTCCTCAGGCGTCATTCGGTTAAATGTCGAATAATTGTACTGATACACGCCCTTGTATCTGAAGCCGTAGATAGCACCCAGCGGGTTGTGCAACTGTACGCGTTGCAGCGTCTCGTCGTTCGAGTAGCCATACACCGAGTTCAGGTTGTCCAGCAGATACTCATCCAGTTCCAGCAACTCGTTCCGGTTGTTACCGAAGTTCGCGTTCACGTCCATCCAGAACTTCTTACCGATCGTGATGATACGGTTCGAGTTGATATGGAACTCCCAACCCGTATTCCTCATCTTACCGGTGTTCCGGTAGGGGATGGTCTCGAAGCCTGAGTTCGATGGGATGCGGAAGTTCGACATCAGCATGTCGGTTGTCGTCTGTGTATAACCCTCGATAGTCAGATTCAGTCGGTCGTTGAAGAACCCCAGGTCGATACCGCCGTTCCAGCTCTCGTGGATTTCCCACTTCATATCCGTCAGTCTGATGTTGTTCGGCTTCATGGCCTGCATATCCAGATAGCGGTTTGTCGAGCCATACTTCGACGTATACAGATAATCCTGACCCGGCTGCTGACCTGTACGACCCCAGCTCGGACGGATAGCGAACATTGATAACCACTTACGCGTACTTTCCATCCAGGGCTCGTCACTAATGATCCACTTCAGCGACAGTGAGGGGAAGTAACCCCACCGGCTGTTCGGGCCGAACTTTGTCGTACCGTCGGCTCTCAGCGAGGCGTCGATGATATAACGTCCCTTATAAGCATAGTGTGCCGAACCCGTAAAGTACATCGAGCGATGCTCACTGAAGTTCGAGCTCAGCGAGTTAATCTGACCGCCGCCCTGAGTCGTCGTGATACCTGTCGGAACACCCTTCTTGTCTTCCGACTGACTGGTCGATGATCCGCTGTTCAGCTCAAACCTTCCCAGCATCATAAACGAGTGGTCCTTATTCTTAAACGCCGGAATCAGCGTCAGCGTCTGCTTCGTATTGAATGATACACTCTTCGATGAACTGTCCGACGTCGTGTTCACACCCTGATCCCACGACACCGTCTTCAGCTCCTGAGGATAGTATTTATTCGAATAGCCGTTATTGATGTTCAGATACACCTGGCCTCTCCAGTTCAGCTGCCAGTGATCGTCGTCCATACCCAGCAGCTGATACTGGATGATCAGTTCCGGCTGCATGTCATACGTACTCTGCTGGTTCTTAGCCAGTTTAGCACTGGCCACGGGGTTCACATACGTCTTCTGGTTCTTGTCGAACACCGAACTTCCGCTCTGCAGCATCGTATAATAAGAAGAGGTGTTCTCACCCGTCACGGGGTCCTGCTCGTAGATCGTCATGTTCGGCATCTTCTTCATTGCGATGTCCAGCAGACCGTCCGAGTTTCTTTCGTTCTTCGTATACGTCAGCGAGAAGTTTGTACTTACGCGGATCCTCTCAGACACATTATAGTCCAATGCCACGCGCGTCGAGAAGCGCTGCAGCTTCTGCTCGATCATCGTACCTGTCTCATGGTCGTAACCCGCACCGATTCGGAACAGCGCCTTCTCACCGCCGCCGCTCACCGTCACATAGTGGTTCTGTCTCAGTCCCCACTGCGTCACGGCATCCCGCCAGTCCGTATTGTTGTTATACTGTTCATATTCTGAGAATGCCGGGTCATAGTTCAGTTCCGGAATGTCTGCCGCCGCGTTACTCTGCTCCGGATTAAAATAGCTCTCCTTCAGCAGCATCGTATAGTCGTCACCGTTCAGCAGTTCGTATCCCTTCGGCTGGTATGTACCCGTCAGTTTCAGCGAGTACTGCAGTCTCGGTTTGCCTCTTGTTCCGCGCTTCGTCGTCAACTCGATTACACCGTTACCGCCCTGCGAACCGTAGATGGCCGTAGCCGCAGCGTCCTTCAGCACTCTGATGTCCGAGATGTCTTCAGGATTGATGTTCAGCAACTCCGCAAACTTTTCGTTGTTTGCACTCGCGATGTCAAAGTTCTGCAGACTCACCTGTCTCACGTTGCCGTCCACTACGATCAGCGGGTTCGAATCGGTCAGCGTCGACAGACTCGAAGCACCTCTCAGTCTCATCGTCGAGCCTGAACCCAGGTCACCCGAGTTGCCGATGATGTCCAGACCTGCGATTCGTCCTTGCATGGCCTCGTCAATCGTCGTAAACGCCATACCTTCCACCTCCTTCATCGAGAAGTTCTGAGTTGCATTCGCCACCTCACGCTGAGGAATCGGCAGGCCGTTACCCGTCACTCTTCGCTTCGATTTCACCGTCACCTCTTTCAGTTGGGTAGCCGACTGCATCACAATCTTGAAGTTCGTCCTGTTGATGGCGTGCGTCACTGTCTTCATACCCACATAGCTGAACCGTATCCGGTCCTTCGGATTCTTCACCCTCATCGTGAAGTTACCGTTCAGGTCGGTGATGGTCGACTCGATGATACGCCCGTTACCGTCGATTTCACAGACGGTCGCGCCCATCAGCGGCCCCATGTCGTCGCTCACGCTGCCGTGAACCGACGAGATTGTCTCCTGTCCGCTGACAGCTACCACCGCCATCAGCGCTAACATTATTATTATATATCTTCTAAAAGTAATCATAACTATTCACTCTTCACTATTCACTCTTCACTTCCTTCAGCTTCTCTCTCCACGGCGTCATCTTCTCTGCCAGCAGCACACCGTCAATCTGGTGGACTACGGCGTCTGAGGCCATATAGGTCGTTGCCGTATTTTCCGAGCCCTTCAGCCAGTATTCACGACATATCTGGTTGTAAAGCCCCTCAGTTTTTACTACATGGCGCCTGTTACCCATGATGTCCTCTACCCACATCTGTCCGCCTGCGTTGTTCACAATCAGGGCTTCATATCGTCCTGACTCCAAATTTCGCTTCATCGATTCGTAGGAATTCTCGTATTTACCACCTTCTGGAGCCATATTGATAGCAATAGAGTGGTCCTGGATATGGTAGCGGATAAAGTTCACGATCGTGTTCTTGATGATGTCTTGTGCCTTCTTCGCGGCTTCCTCCGTTCCCCATATCTCCTCCGTCTGTGCCTCGTAGTCCTCCCACGTCGGCAGCAGTCCGTCGTCTATCAGTTGTTTGATGGCCTCGTTCGTCGGCGCATAGATCGTGTAATTGTAGTTGTCCAGCAGCCGCAGGTTCTTATTACCCTGTTTGCTCAAGCCCGCAGCGTAAGAGGTCGTCGACGTCTTGATAGCCAGCGACAGCAGCTCAGCACCGTCGTGGTCCATCAGTTCCAGGAATTCCTTGAACTCCGGTCTTCCTTTCAGCGTCATATACACCGATTTTTCCGTAGCCAGAGGCATCTGGTCGTTCACCTGATACGATACGCCGTTTGCCTTCGTGTAGATATCCTCTGCGTTTACTGCTACAGGCTTGTTCTTGTGGTCTATTTGCCAGCCGCCCGCAAAGGCCAGTCGCCCGTCAGGTGCCTTGAATACGCGGATCAGCGTTCCGCCCTTCGATTTATACAGCTCGTGACCGTCTTCCACGTCGCCCACGATAATGAGTTGGTCCATCAGTCGCTTCAGGTTGTCCCTGACCACCGTTGCTGCCACCGTCGTCGGCTGAGTCTCAGTGTCCAGTGTGATGTTACCATTTTCATCCACCGTGCACTTCCAGCGTCTCGCCTGCACCCTTTGTGCTATAGGCCGCTTCTCGTCATAATAGAACTCCAGCACTGTCGGAGCCTCTTGTCCGTTTGACTCTCCGCCGTAGCTCGCCGGGTCTATATACCACCTCATAGCATCGTTCGTCGGCAGAATCACGCTATACCTCGCGTCCATCGACAGCAGATACGGTCTGAAATACAGTTGGTCGATAGCCCAATAGATGATGCTCATCGTCGAGGGGTGCGCCAGTGCCGGATAAGCTACTGAAGAAAACTCTGCCGGAGGGAATACCTTGTTGGTCATATATACCACACCGTTACATCCCAGGAAACACGAGTCCACATTTTCCTTCTTGATACCCAGTTCCTCCATCGCGTCATTCAGCACCCTGCTGAATTTCGACGGTACCGATTCCACCATCGATGGTAGCATATTCACATTGATCAGCGCTGCGAGAGTAGCCTCCGGTATGCTGTCTATCGTCCCGTACTCCCGCTTCAGGTCCTTACCTTCGTTGTTCCACCATTCTTCCAGTGCCTCGTTCGTCGGCACCAGCATCGCTCCTGCGTCTGTGTTCAGGTCACTCCGTCTCAGCGCATACTGGTTCCATCCCGGGTCGAATTTCAGTAGCGCCTCCACGTTCTCCCCGTCCGGCGTTCTTGCGTTCTCGCCCTCGGCCGACAGCTCGCTGTAGTACCTCAGCACATACACCGAGTCCTCCTTGCCGTACAGTCGGTTGTAGTCCTTCGTCGCATCTGCGTCGTAGTAGGGCGCAGCGAATCGGTCCAGCAGTGCTGACCAGTGCTTCATTTTCTCGTGACGTCTGATGATCTCCGCCATATTCGGCGATCCCTCGATGATACCGTCCACTTTCTGTATGTAGCCGTTCTTACAGGTGATATCCCGTTCCGTCACTTTCTTGCCGTTTATCCAGGCCTCGTTCGCATCCCTCGCTTCGTGGTTCGTCAGCAGGTCCAGGTCCTCAGCCGTTATCTTGTTCAGCTTCATAAACGCCGGCAACAGGTGGATCATCGGCGCCTCCGTGGCGTCCTTCATCAGGGCGATACTCTTCCCTGCTGCCTTCAGCTTCGCCCATGCCAACCCGTTCGGCATCTCACTGGGCCTGAGGATCTGCACGGAGTCTGTCGCCCTCACAGCCGTTTCCCGTCGCATGCATTTGCCTTCTATGGGCGGATTGCCGTTTATGTTCGACAGCAACTCAATCAAATAGGCATTGTTGATCATTGAGTTGTTCAGCAGAAGTTTCTTCTGCGACAATGAAAGTTGCTCGTAACGGTTCACCCCCCAGCTGTTTCGCCCATACCATTGCTCAAAAGCCGAGTCATTCGCCGCAAACAGCGTCTTCGATCCCGTGTGGCTTAGCGTCTCCTTTTGCCCCAGATCGTCAATCAGCTTCAGCATCGTCGTGTAGTGACCGTCCTCTTCCAGACGCTCATAGATAGAGTTACCCAGCCATGAGGGTTGACCTGTCAGGACGTCATCATCCTTACAGCCCTGAACGACTGAGGTACCTATTAGCAGTCCGCAGACGGCAATCTTCCAATGATGCCGTTGTTTAGCGATTTGTTTTTGTACCATAAAATTTTTCTTTAATTAGTTATTCTTTATCGTTTTGTTTCGTTTTGATTGATTTACTTTATTTATAAATAAATAGGCCGTTGATAATAATGTGGATGCAAAATTAGATATAAATTTCTAATATTGGTGTTAAAATTATATTTTTTTTGTATTTGGATACATTCTGCAAAGTTTGTGTAACACTCAAAGATGTAATAAAATAAATAAGGAGCACTTATTTTCGATAAGTGCCCCTTGTTTGGAAATACTCGTGGGTGTTCTAGAAGGCGGAAGCCTTAAGTCTAAGACCTGCCGTTTCATCGAGGCCGAACATGATGTTCATGTTCTGCACGGCCTGTCCTACAGCACCCTTCAGGAGGTTGTCGATACATGATGTGACAAGAACTTTGTTTTCGAAGATATCGATATGTACGAGACATTTGTTCGTGTTCACTACCTGTTTCAGGTCTAATGAATGATCTGTGTAGTGTGTAAAGGCTGTGTCCTTATAGAATGTTTTATAGCCAGCGATAATCTCCTCGGCATCAGCCTTGGTGCGGATGACCTCTGTACAGAAGATGCCACGCGCAAAGTCGCCACGATAAGGAATAAAGTCGATGTCTACATCAAGATGCCCCTGCACCTGCTTCAAACTCTGACGGATTTCTGCCAGATGTTGGTGAGTGAAGGGCTTGTAAATGCTCAAGTTGTTGTTGCGCCACGAGAAGTGGGTTGTACTGCCTGGCTTTTGGCCAGCGCCTGTGGAACCCGTGATGGCATTGACGGCTACATCGTATTGTAATAGCCCCATTTTGGCGGCAGGCAGCAATCCGAGCTGGATACAAGTCGCAAAGCATCCAGGATTAGCCACATGTTGTGCTTTCGCAATCTCAGCCTTGTTGATTTCCGGGAGGCCATAGATATAGTCGTGTGTCGGCGCAGCGATGCGGAAATCTTGTGCCAAGTCGATGATCTTGACTTGTGAAGGGATCGTGTGCTCCTTTAGGAAGGCTTCGCTTTTTCCGTGTCCGAAGCAGAAGAATACGACGTCGACCTCCTCAAAAGGCATCTGGTCGGTAAACTTCAGGTCTGTCTCGCCGATGAGACCTTCGTGTACGTCGCTAATCAGATTCCCAGCGTTGCTCTCAGAGTTCGCAAAAACGATCTCTGCATCAGGATGGTTCAGTAGTAGACGAATCAACTCTCCACCCGTATATCCCGCTGCGCCTAATATTCCTACTTTTATCATATCCGTGTAATTCCGTGTTAATCTGATGCAGTTATTACCGGTGCTCGTCTTTGTGGATACCGTAGTAAACACGCAGCGGTGTGCTTAAAACCTTGATAAAGCCCTTGGCCTCGTCGGCTGTCCAGCCCGTCTGTGTCTCTCCGTACTCTCCGAGTTTGCTCTTCGTCAGGTCGTTGGCTGAGTCGATTCCCACAGTCTCAAAGCCGTAAGGGCGCAGTTTCAGGATTGAGGTTCCTGTGACGTTACGCTGACTAGAAGCCAACATAGCCTCCATATCAGGCATCACGGGCTCCAGATACTGGCTCTCGTGCAGGAACATACCATACCAGTTAGCTACCTGATCCTTCCAATACTGTTGCCACTTGGAGAGTGTCGACTTCTCCAGCAGACGGTGTGCCTCGATAATCAGTTTGGGAGCAGCAGCCTCGAAGCCTACGCGACCCTTGATGCCGATAATCGTGTCGCCTACGTTTGCATCACGTCCGATAGCGTAAGAAGCGCCGATCTCTTCAATCTTTTGGATGGCCTTCACTTTATCATCAAACTTCTCACCGTTGACAGCAACAATCTCGCCTTTTTCGAAAGTAATCTTCAACAGCGACTCTTGCTCTTTGGCTGTCACGTGCTTCAGATAGGCATCCTCAGGCAGACCTTGTGTGGGGTCGAGCAGTTCACCGCCGCAGATGCTGGTGCCCCAGATACCTACGTTGTAGCTGTATTTCAGTTTGGTGAAGTCTGCGAAGAAGCCGTGTTCGTTCAGATAATCCACCTCTTCCTTACGCGTCAGTTTCTTGTCGCGTGTGAGAGTAATGATCTCCACACCGGGTGCCATCACAAGGAAGGTCATGTCGAAACGGATCTGGTCGTTGCCGGCACCTGTTGAGCCGTGAGCAATGGCGTCGGCACCTATCTCTTTCGCGTAACGCGCGATAGCGATAGCCTGGAAGATGCGTTCGCTGGATACCGAGATGGGGTAGCAGTTGTTACGCAGCACATTGCCGAAGATCATATATTTGAGTGATTTCTCATAATACTCCTGAGTAACGTCGAGGGTGGCATACTTTACGGCTCCCAGCTTATAGGCGTTCTCCTCGTTGGTTTTCAGCTGTTCTGCGCTGAAACCACCCGTGTTGGCGCAGGCGGCATAAACGTCCCAGCCGTCCTGAGTCAGTTTCATTACGGTGTAACTGGTATCAAGCCCACCAGAAAAGGCTACTACAACTTTCTTCTTTGCCATATTCTTTATATTTTTTTATTTTTCTTCTAATTCCTGTAAATGATTGATGCGTGATATGACTTCATCTGGAAGTTTTGCGGGCAGATGTTCCGTCGGGTCATAGAGCATTGCTGTGCAGATGCAGTATTTGCGACCCGTACGGTGCAGCACATCGACATTCACGCAACCCTCACAGCCTTTCCAGAATGCCTCGTCATCAGTGAGGTCGGCAAAGGTTACAGGCTGATACCCTAGGGCGGTATTCATGGCCATCACTGCAGCTCCACTCGTCAGAGAGAAGATTTTGGCGTGAGGCCAACGGGTGCGTGCCAGTGTGAAGGTCATGTCTTTAATGCGTTTGGCTACATGATGCCCTCTGAAGTCGGGGTGAACAATCAGACCCGAGGTGGTCACATATTGCTGGTTCTCCCATGTTTCGATGTAGCTGAAACCGGCAAAGCGCTTGTCCTCTTTCGTCAGGGCGATGACGGCCTTGGCCTCCAGCATCTTCTTGGTCAGATACTCGTGGGTGCGTTTGGCAATACCAGTCCCTCGCACCTTTGCTGCCTCGGCGATTGTGTCAAGAATGGTGTCGACGTAGATCTCGTGTTCGGGGCCTGCCACCAAGACTTCTATTTCTGTTTCTTTTTCCATATCTATTTAATCAGTAAAGTCAGTATAATTATGCTTAACGCATGTTAGGGACGACATCGCTCAGGGCTTCAGTCACCTCCTGAGGTTTGACTCCTTCTTTGATGACGATGAAAATGGTGTCATCGCCAGCGATGGTGCCGATGATTTCTGGAATGTCACTGTTGTCAATGTTCCAAGCGATTGAACTCGCATAGCCGGGACGTGTCTTGATGACACCAAGATTGCCTGAGAAGTTGATGCTGACGAAACCGGGCACCTTCATCATCTCGCGGACGCTGTTGGGGGTGCTGATGCGTTTATACATCGTCTCATTGGGCAAGACATATACATAGTTGCCACTCATAGAGGCTGCCTTAGCCACTTTCAGCTGTTTCAAGTCACGGCTCAGCGTGGCCTGCGTTAGTTTGAATCCCTCCTTCTGTAAGGCGTTCAGCAACTCGTCCTGACTTCCCAGTTGTTGACTCGAAATGATGAGTCTCAGCGCCTCCAATCGGTTGTTTTTTACTTTCATGTTGGTATATTTATTCAGAAATCGGCTGCAAAATTACCTAAAATTTTGCAGCCGACCAAATATTTCTGCATATTTTTGCAGAAATTCTTTTTAAAAAGTCTGTTAGTTACCTTTTCATGTCGAAACCAACGCGTACGCCTTCGTAGTTCTTACTCAGATCACTGATGGTCTGGAGATTGGCGTTTCCGCTTAGTGCCGACATCGTCTGAAGCACCGTCAGCAGTTTTTTGGCTTCAAACAGGATGGAGATGCCGTTGGCCTCCTTCTTGGCATAGCAGTTGATTGAAAGCAACATGCCTTTCAGCTTAATCTGCTGGGAGGCAACATCAAATGTGAAAGTTCCGCTGAATGGCGTACCCGCAATCGTAGAAGAGAAAGTGCCGTCTTCCTTGAACGTGATGGTCGTGTTTGCTGCCGAGAGGCCTACCTGTTGGTAGTAAGGCTTCATTTTTTCTTCAATCTGTACTGCTGCCACCTCGCCGCCGGCTTTGGCTAGGAGGTTTTCGCTGGTGAAGGCACAGCCTGGGCCGTCGTAATGCCATGTGCCTATCAGGTTCTGTGCCGATATCTTGTCTAGTCCGATAACGCTGGAGATGGCATTGATGATACCTGTTCCGTTACTCATAGCACTCAGGACTTGTCCCATGTTTCCACAACTTGTTGCCAGCAGACTAATCGCGACAACAACTCCGATCATGTACTTTTTCATCTTTATGTTGTTAATTAATTATGATGTTATTTTGAATTACCGCCGCGAAGTTACAAACTTTTTAGTCAAAAACCATCGTTTTATCAGAAATTAACTCAAAAAGCCGGGATTTGTAGCGCTAAGGTATTACCTATGTAGTGCCTTGGTGGCAAGGGCGTGTCAGGGGATGTGCGGGTGCCCTAAAATCCATCGCGCGCGTAATATATAATAAGGTATATGCCATTTCCATTCTTGATATTTG
>Ga0247608_10001935_pt1 | contig 27363 bp, 18 predicted proteins | sample 176DNAGHGlowgp2_FD_193490 | JGI IMG/M metagenome (GOLD analysis project Ga0247608, IMG submission 193490) | Sheep rumen microbial communities from Palmerston North, Manawatu-Wanganui, New Zealand - 1766 DNA GHGlow gp2 | ecosystem: Host-associated > Mammals > Digestive system > Stomach > Rumen ... | reverse complement strand
ACAAACCATATCATACTGATTTTGCCGGCATAAGTCAAGTATTTTTTTAACAAGACGCAGGACGGGGACGGATCCAGACCGGATGCCGGTGTAACTAAATGTCCCTGTTACATGTCAAATGATTACTGTGGCATGTTAAGAGCCGTCCCCTTGCGTATCACCTTACACGGCACGTAAAGTACCGCTTCCCTGCGTGTCGCCCCGTTGTGCTATTTTGCTATCTCCTTTGTAACGGTCAGGCAGATGTAATATGCCGGTTTTTCCTTATAGGTGAATATCACGTCATATTTTCCTTCCGGAAAATCTATGTTTACATAGTTTTCACCGACGAATTTGTTATTCCCCTCATCGGGTTTGCGGTAGTCCATCACGAAGCCGCCGTTTGTTTCTGCCAGCTCCTTAAGGGCGGCAAATGACATTTTTTCATATTCTTCCGCCGTTTTATGCGGTGTGACCATGATCTTTACGTTATCTTCCGTGCCTGTATAATCCGTATCAATATAGAACTCAATATATTCATTCAGGAAAAATGAGGAATTGATGCCGCTGGTTTTATAGCCTTCCTCCACAAGTTTTTTCATGATGCCCTCCGCACCGGCTTCAAGGCCAGCATATTCATGCCTGTTACCGGCAAGGATCACGCCTTTGATAACGAATTCTTCCTGCGCGGGTTTTCCGTCTTCACCCAGGAAGGGAGTCAGAGTTCCATCTTTATAATCATATTCAACAACCCTGGCATTATCTGTCGTGTCACTGCCGGGAGCGCTTCCCTCGGTTGCACTTCCGGTATCGGATGTGGTACTGCCGGTGGGATTATCGGAAGGTTTATCCTTATCTCTGATAAAGAACCACCATATTGCAAATCCTATCAGAAGTAACAGAATAATGATCAGGATGATAATCCCGGCTTTTGATTTCTTCTTTTCACCATTTTCCATAGCTTTACTCTCCTCGTATATGTACTGATGAAATGTCACGGATTAAGGCATACACCGGATTCATCGAACAGGTAAGTCTTCGCGCCTGTTTTATGGGTTCCGGTCACCATAGCCCCAGTGTTGCTGAGATAATACCATTTACCTCCGGTCTTCAGCCAGCCGGTCTTCATCGCGCCTTGCGCAGTGAGATAATACCACTTTCCTCCGCTCTTCAGCCAGCCGGTCTTCATCGCTCCATTCGCAGTGAGATAATACCAATTTCCTCCGCTCTTCAGCCAGCCGGTCTTCATCACTCCGTTTGCGGAAAGATAATACCATTCATCCTTATATTTCATCCAGCCGGTCTTCATCACTCCTTTGTCGCTGAGATAATACCACTTTCTTCCCAACTTCAGCCAGCCGGTCTTCATCATTCCGGACATCTTATCGAAATAATACAATTTATCCTTAATATTCTGCCAGCCGGTCACCATCAGGCCATCACTTCCGACATACCTCCAATTGCTGCCCGATCTGAACCAGCCATTTGAGGTGAAGGAAACTGTAAACTGCATTTCATCCGCACTGCTTCCGGTTATGCATATTTTTACAGGTGCTTCAAATCGGCTCGAGCGTATATTGCCATAATCTCCGCCGCAATAAGACGGGAGTAAAAAAGAATACTCTCCCAGGGCTGATACTTTTGAAATATAAAACGGATCATTTAATACACTTCCGTTGCTGCTGTCGGTTATGAGGCAGAAATCGTATACGGAAGACTCTTCGGGATAGATCGGCATTATACCCGGGCGGTGAACTATGGAATTAACCGTATTTAAATCCCTATTCTCTTCTATTACATTCTCATCAATGTGCCAGATAATAATTCCGCCTTCCGAACTGTACATATTCTGATGCATCCGCTCGGCTATACCGTAATTCAGATATTGGTCCCAGTTGCTCAGGCGACGATTCTCAATAAGATAATACTCACCCTGATTAACTCCGTTAATTCGATACAGTCTGGGATTTTGTGTCTTCGCGGAGAGGTCGTCACCGCTTACGGTATATGTACCGCTTTCGGTGATCAGTTCGGCATCTACCCAGCCCAAATGATATCTTGACCACATATCCAGTGAATATACAACATTATCTCCGTCAGGAGTAACTCCCCAGCACCCCCTTGCCATCAGACTCATTACTCCGACATCGTAATACTTCCATTCTGCGTTTTCAATATCAGTAGTATTATACATGTCCGGCAAACCGAGATAATGTCCCAATTCGTGGTAGACAGTCGAAAGCAGTGCTTGTTCCGGTTCATCAACTACCATAGACTCAGCCATACAGATATACCTGTCAATTTTGATCCCGTTCAGTTCAGGATAAGTAAAGCCATCGATCTCATCTTTCATCTGATGGAAAGTATATGCAAACGGCCATACATAGTTCATCGCTCCGCGCTTCAGAAGATCGGATTCCACGCTGGGATCATAGCCTGCAAGTATAAAACAGATCGCAAGCTCGTTATTATCGATGACACCGTTTCCATCAACTTCATAATTTCCGAGATCAACATATGGAGCCGCCTTTTCGATTGCCTCAGTAAAAAGGCGATATAACTCCGTAAAATCTAAAGTGTCCAGATCTGACCAGTCACGGTGCGGCTGATCCACCGTCACATGAATAATGCCGTCATTTGTCTTATCCTGCTTATTCTTATTTCCTCCTGTTCCGTAACGTGAGCTTTCCGAAGCCGGCACAAAGGTAAATTTGCCGAGAGACATATCCTTATAGTACCTTGTCACGGAATCATTGGATCTGAAAATATATTCTCCCCAATCATATTCCTCTGAATAGGGCAGTCCCTCCGGCGCATCCCCTGTAGTACCGTTAAACCCTACCACAACACATAACAGCGGAATAGACCTTTCCGTCTGATCTTTTGTAACTCCTGCAACCTTAGTGCCTTCGTCGAAGCCCTTTTCTCTCACCTTTTGTTCCTTAAGCCTGTCCCGCTCCGCAAGCACTTCCATGGTTACCGGTGTCTCTGCCGTAGCGGAATGACATCTTCCATGATCCCCGCCGGAACTGCCCGTCACCGCCGGAACCGCATAGCTTGGAAAGCCTGATACTGCAAAGAAAAGGCTCATGATCGCAACTGTAAACAGGATTTTTGCTGTTTTCTTCATATTCTATCCCCCTATATGATCAGTATTGCCAACTCACAACCTGCGGCAGCCTTTCATCCGGTACGTTTTTAATGTGATGGCCGCATTCTCTCAGTCCGCTCCGATACCGCACGCTGCAGCTTATACAGGGGTTATCCAGAAGGCAAGTTTTCTGGGTTCTTCAGCCTTCAGCATGAATTCCGAATGTACAGGCGCCCCCCAGGAGTCATCGCCGCCAACACCCATTACCGCCGCTGCCGCACGGATCCATGTGAAGCGCGGTTCATGAAGATCCTCCTTTTTTCCCGCTTCCTCCAGCTCGTATGCGCTGTATGGAAGCACGGAAAAAGCCATCGGTTCTCCTGCCGCAGTGATCCGTATACCCCGTCCTTCGGCATCCGTCACGGAGAACTCCCTTACGCCCTCTCTGTTTCCGCATTCCTGCGGCGTAAGATATCCGGCCAGGTTCTCCTCTGCCGAATATTCGAATCTTCCCAGTTCAGCGCCATGACGCCGGTCTCTGTAGTTCTCATCCGGCCCAAGTCCCAGATAAGACACCTCCGTAAGCACACGGCATACCGGTATATCCATCGCAAAGGCGGGCATTTCCGGATATCCCGCAACTCCCGGGAATTCAGCTTCCACAAGTATCCTGCCGTCCACATACGCCGTATATATGACCCTGTATCTGATCTCATCATGAAGGCCCGCCCTGAAGGCTGTGGTCATCCGTATCCCGCCTTCCACAGGCTCCATTCCGAAGCCGCCGTAATCCTTTGCGGCAAAATGCCCCGCTCCGTACCAGGGTGCCATCCTCGCCGGATAACCCGCGCCGCGGTCATTATCCGTCATTGCCCGCCAGAAGCTGATCCTCGGGATCCTTCTTATAAGTTCTCTCCCGCCGAACCTGAGCGAGCTGATACCTCCCTCCTGCATGGAGAACTGTATCCTGAAATCATCGCCTATGATACCCACATAGCCGTCTCCCAGGGCGATACGTCCCGGGGTCCCGCTGCCTGCGGGGATCCTCTTCTCCTCTTCCTCCTTCACAAACTGTCCAAAGGCAAATTCATACCAGTGGTCAGCCACAGCCGATACATCCTCCTCATCTGAGCAGGTAACTATATTGTCCTCTGAAAGCGCTTCAAGACACGTTCCGTCACGGAAAGCCCTGACAACAATGCTCTTAAGCCCTTCCCCTTCCGGAAGCGTGATCCCGTGGGGGATGGTGAGATAACATCCCGGCCTGACATTTACACTGAAAGCCTTTTTCTCAGTCAGCTCCCCGTCCAGGTAAGAGCTGGCTGTAAAAAGCACATCCTCGGTATCCACGAAAAGATTGCGGTTCTCCACCGTCACGGAATCCTCCGCAACTGTGATCCTGACAGGGCTGTAGAGCGCCCTCACCTCCTGCATTTTCGGTGAAATGTTCCTGTCACCGTAAACTATCCCGTTAGTACAGAAGCCGTAATCCGTGGGTCTGTCGTCAAAGTCGCCCCCTACTGCAAGGATGGTCTTACCGTCCTCCTGCTTCGGCAGCACCTGATCGATATAATCCCAGATGAATCCTCCCTGATATCCCGCAAACTCATCCTCCAGCTCGGTGTAAAGATGCATTCCACCCAGGGAATTGCCCATGGCATGCATATATTCGCAGCTGATATACGGTTTTGTCACATAAGCCGGATCCTCCGCCTGCTTTGCAAGCTCTTCCCTGAGATAGGCGCTTATTTCAGCCGGCTTTGCATACATCCTGCTCTCCATATCCGAGATGTATCTGTATTTCTTATTATGGAAAACGCCCTCATAATGAACCAGCCGCCGCGGATCCCTCTTATGGAAGAACTCCGACATAGCCGCGATATCCTCTCCCGCATAGGACTCATTTCCGAGAGACCAGATCAGTACCGAAGGGTGATTCTTGTCCCGTTCATACATGGACCGCGCCCTGTCCAGAACCGCTGCCTTCCACTCCGGAAGGTCGCCGGGCACATTCCACGAGGGATCGATGCCCATAGGCTTTTGCCATGAGCCGTGACTCTCCAGATTCGTTTCATCTATCAGATATATCCCGTATTCGTCGCAAAGCCTGTACCACAGGGTCTGATTCGGATAATGGCAGGTACGCACGGCATTTATGTTATTCTCCTTCAGTATACGGATGTCCTGACGCATCTCTGTCTCCGAAATGCACCGCCCGCCCTGAAGTGAGAATTCGTGCCTGTTCACTCCCCGGAAAATGATCCGCTCGCCATTGATGCGCATAATGCCATCCTGCATTTCAAAGGTTCTGAAACCTGCCCGCTCTGATACCCGTTCTATCTCCCGGGCACGTTCCTTTACGGTTATCGAAATGTCATATAACGCCGGATCCTCCGCGCTCCACGGGATTATCTCCGGGATACGGACCTTCCAGGTGTAGCACACCTCCCTGGCATGACCGATAAGCGCACCGTATTCATTCTCCTTAACCTTCGATTCCCTGCGTACCGGTTCCGGAAGCTGCTGCTCCTTTTCCTCATTACCGGTGCGGCGGGATCTGCCCTTAACGCCGTCAAAGATCTTCTTCCCTTCCCTGTCGGTGAGGCTGCACTGCAGTACCGGAAGGGTCTTTACCTCAGGCGAAATGGCAAGGCCTGCCTTTATCTCCAGAACGCCTTCCCCCGTTGCCGTATCATAGTCTGCGGTCACCTCAAGATCCCGAACGTGGGCCCTGGGGATCCTGCGGAGTTCTACGGAACGGAAGATGCCGGAAAACCGCCAGAAATCCTGATCCTCAAGCCATGAAGCACTGCTGCGCTTATAGACCTCCACCGCAAGCCTGTTATCCTTCTCCCGGATGATGTCCGTGACACAGAATTCCGACGGTGTAAATGAGTCCTCGGAATAGCCCGCATATTGTCCGTTTAACCATACCGAAAATGCGGTCTCAACCCCATTGAAAACTATGGTAATATCTTCTCCCTCTTCAAGGGGACGCTCCAGATCAAAGAACCTGACATAGCTTCCCACCGGGGCTTCCGCAGGGATTTTTGGAGGACGGACCACTTCCACTCCATCCCAGGGATAAAGCGAATTCATATACTGCGGCCGGCCATAGCCCTGCATTTCAATATGTCCGGGCACCCGGATATCCCCGAAGCCGGAAATATCATATTTCTCCTTTTCGAAACCGGCCGGACGAGCCTCCAGCGACGTACTGTAGCTGAACTTCCACACACCGTCCAGCGACTGTACCGGAGCCTGCGGTTCACCCTTGATAACAGGTACATACTCATGATCCGAATGTGCCGGAAGCCGGTTGATGGCAAATATTTCCGGATTTTCAAGTATTCTTTCAATTTTCATAGCCTTCTCCTTTTTGGTACTATGATAGTTCTATCTCTTGTTCGACCGTCTCCAGATCATCCTCTTCTCCGCCTCTTTTATCAGCTCATCCCGGAAATCCGGATGCGCTATGCTTATCAGCAGCTCAGCCCGTTCCCAGGTGGACATGCCCTCCAGATTCACCACGCCGTATTCCGTTACGATGAAATAAACCTGGCTCCGCGGAGACGTGATGATATCTCCGTCAAACTGCGGTCTGATACGCGATCTCACCGTTCCGTCCACCTTGTCGTGGAAGGTGGATTTCAGACATATAAAAGCCTTGCCGCCGCTTGACGCCGACGCCCCCGCCAGAAAATCCAGCTGTCCACCGGTGCCGCTTATCTGTCTTGAACCCGCGCTCTCCGCAGCTACCTGCCCGTAGAGATCCACCGCTACACAACTGTTGATGGAAACCATATTGTCTATCTGTGCGATGGTAAAGGGACGGTTCACATACTCTATCGGATATGCAGCCACCCCCGGATTATCGTCCAGCCATTCATACAGCTCCGTTGAACCGACCGCACAGCCGAAAACTCCCTTTCCACGGTCTATGCTCTTACATTTATTCGTTAACTTTCCCGCCTTGAACAGGGTCAGAAATGCATCTGTGCACAGCTCCGTATGCATGCCAAGATCCTTTATATCCGACTCCGCAATGATCTCACCCACCGCATTCGGAATGCTTCCGATGCCCAGCTGCAGCGTTGCTCCATCGATAATATACGGGATCACATGTTCCGCGATCCTGCGGTCATTATCGGTGGTACTGATCGGCAGCATGTTGGCAAAGGGCTCATGGGGTTCGTCCACGATATAATCCACCTCGGAGATATGTATACACTCATCATTTCCTCCGTGTATCTTCGGAAGATGCTCATTTACCTCAAGGATAACTATGTCCGCCTTCCTGCAGATGGGGCCGGCAACCCCGGTATTCACGGAGAAATTGAAATATCCGTGCTTATCCATGGGTGACACACTGACCATCACCACATTTACCTTGATGAAAAATTCGTAATATGCCGCGTTATTGTGGAATACCATAGGGATGTAATAACAGAGCCCGCGGTCACATAGCTTGCGCTCGTAGGAAGAACAGTGCCAGCTGTGATAAATGAAATGTTCCTGTGTCTCATCGCATTCGGCGACTTCTATGGGGCCGCCTATCAGATTGCCTCTGATCTTGACATCCTTCAGCTCGTCGCGACGTTTGCTGAGAGCCCTGTCAAGCAGCACCGGCTTTCCCAGTGAGCTTGTATAATCCACCCAGTCCCCGCTCTTTATCACGGATACCGCCTCCTCCGGCGTCCGCAGCTTGGAACGATATTCATCAGTATAGTCTTTAAGCATGATCATCCCCCTTTTCCTGTCCTGTCTCTCCTGTTCCTTCCGACATTTGCATGGAAATGCCGGCTCCTTACAGCACGTTCGACAGCAATATCTCCACTCCTATCCCGATAAGTATGATGCCTCCCACCAGCGATGCGTAACGGTTCAGCTTCGTTCCTGCCTTTATCCCCAGCATAAGCGCTATCCTGCAGAGCAGAAATGTGATCACTCCTATGATCAGCGATGCTGCAAGTGCCGAAACAAAGCCGTATTCGGAAATGGTAAACCCTACCGAAAGCGCATCGATGGATGTAGCGATCCCCTGAATGATCAGGGTTCCTTTTCCAAGCTTCTGAACCTCCCCGCTCTCCTCAGTCTTACCTCTGAGGATCATGATACCCTCTATCAGCATCTTCCCTCCGATAAAGAGAAGAAGCCCGAAGGCTATCCATGGTATGAACGGCTCGGCTTTCTTAAAGATGTGGATAAAGAACGACACCGCCGCCCATCCCGCGAGAGGCATGATGGTCTGAAAAAACCCGAAGGTTCCCGCTATCTTGTTTTTCTTTCCCGCAGACATGCCCGGCTCATGGAAACCATTTACGATTGATACCGAAAAAGCGTCCATGGCAAGACCTGTGCCAAGCAGGACATTTGATATAATATATTGAAATATGTTCATTTTCCCGGCACTCCCCAGCGCCATATCTTATGTCTATGCTCTGTATTCATTCTCGTAGCTTTTAAGATAACTTCCTATCACTTCCTGACTGATGCCCTCTCCTATGGCGATAAGAACCGGCTGCCCCACAGGCCCCGTGCGCAGTTCCGTATGCTCACGGGTTGCGTTGATCTCGAGCCAGACCGAGGAGTCATCCCGGACCTGAGCTGACGGGTCACTGCACTTCACAAACCCCTTCACCCTCATGAGCCCCGCACAGGCAGGATCCGCGAAGATCCTCCTCATCAGTTCCTCCGCAGGTTCCTCCGGCAGCTCCGGATGAAAGAAAAAAAGGGAACTGAAGGCCCCGTCCTCTATGACCTGCTGCTTTCTGTAAGCGTAATCCCTGTGGCCTGCAGAAAGGAGATGGTCCCAGTCCCCGGCTGAAATGATCCCTGTAAACCTTTCTTCCGTCCGGCCGGCGTTTTGTCCATCAGAGGTTCCTGCGGCGGTATCCTTTGTAACAGCTTGCTCTTTACCATCAACCTTCGGAACACCGGGGTCTCTGCGCAGTATAAGATCCTCCGGTTTCAGCCTTCGCGCACATCCGATTCCCTCAAGCGATTCATTCATGTACCGCAGGATCTTTCCCATACAGGATACCTGATCCTCCCCATTATCACTCTCATTGCGGCCTCCGGTTTGTCTCCCGGTTTGGTCCGCACCCAGTTTTTCGGTTTTGCTTATCAGCACCCTTCCTGCCTTCGTCAACTGCTCCGCCAGCAGGTACCTTCCGCTTTCCGAATAAGCTTCGGCAGCCAGCATTTCCCCGTCCGCTACCGTGATCACATTGTTCAGTTCCAGCAGATGATCAAGCGGCTCTTCGTATAGTATATCAGAAAACTCCTCAACATCAAAGACCCCTGATGGCTCAACTATCACCCTGTCATAACGGTCGATACCCATGGCGATCAGCTTGGTCTTCAGCCTGCGCCTGTGGCAGTCAGGATCCCCTCCGATCACCATTTCCAGGCGGCAGCGATCCCCCAATTCGCGGTGAAGAAGCATAAGATCAACATTTATGGCCCCGAAATCATTCTCGATTATTCCTATCCTCTCCCCGCGTCCGAGCAGTTCCTTTGCGTAGTCCAGGATAAATGTTGTCTTCCCCGCGCCAAGAAATCCGGTGATCAGATCAACTTTAGTTTTTTTTGCAGTGATTTGCATGAAACGGCTTCTCCTTCGTTATTTCGTATAAAAATATTAAGCATTTTTCTATCTGTCAACGGTTGATTTTATATACTGAAATCATATATAATATTTTCATATCTGTCCTGCAGGACAGTTATTTTGATGAAAGGAGTTCCAAAAATGGCAAACAGAGTGGAAGATATTGCAATCCGTCAGGGTTACTTTGAAGATACTCTCCTTATGATCGGTGAATTTGATTTTCTCGGTCATGCCATGAATTACGTACTCCGTGTATCCTCCTTTGGATCCAAAGGTGATAAAGCAAATGTACAGATATATTTTGGTCTTCTGGATGATACAATGCGTGATTTCTCGGAAGCAAGGCATTTCTATGAGATCGGTCAGACCATTATCGATAAAGACAGGCTGTGGCTGAGATCCGAAAGCGTAGAGCTTCGCGAGACCATGCAGGGTCTCAAGGTATATGTAAATGATGACGCCATAACCCTTGATTTCGTTGTACAGAACGACGGTGTCAAGATCGATCTGCGAACTCTTGAGAAAATGGGCATCAACAACCGGCTTGAAGGTTATTCCTACCCGTACTGCCTGTCAGAGGGTACAGCTCTGATCGGTGAGAATTACGGAACTGTTCAGGGAACCCTCTTCTACATGCGCCGCTATCAGAATCACCCCGGACGCTATGATAAAAGGATAGGCCAGACCTCTCTGCTGAGAGGATTCTCCCGTTCCGCCCAGGCTTCCCAGGAGCCTGAAGCCAATTCGCTATATGGTTTCTTTACTCTTTCAAACGGCAAGAGAGTTGTCTTCGGCTACTTCGGAGACGGCAGGGAGCAGGATGATTACCTCGTTGTGACTGCAGGCAACAACACCAGCGAGCACAAGATCAAGCCTATACAGGCTGCTATTCACGATACCGGTGATGAAGAACGTCCCGATAAGGATGTTCTGGTACTGATACAGTCGGCAGATGATGAATTCACACTGAAAATGCGGCGTGTTCTCACGCTCACCGACAATCTGTCTCCCGAAAAGAAGGATTTTAAACTTTATGACCGCTTTGTACGTCTCAGCGGCAACTGGAACGGATCTAAGATCACCGGATGCGGCTGTCTGGTCATGACCTGATTAATCACATCATTTCCCCCTTATGCAAAGAGCATGAACAGCTTCGGTGCGCCCCGTTACTGTTCATGCTTTTTCATTTGTTTCCGTCTGTGATGCTCCGGGTAGAAGCACACATAATAACCCAGGGCCACGACGGGCGCTGCCCCGAGTATATCCAGAGCGGAGTGCTGTTTTACAAATACTATGGATACTGAGATCATGATCGCAAGGAAACCGATCACTGTTATCTGAAGCTTACCGGAAAAACGCTTTGAATCTGCTGCCGCAAAGAAAACGGCAAAAGCTCCTATCACGTGTTCCGATGGGAAGACGCTCGCCGGCTCATCTGCGGCATATATGCTTTTTACCAGCCAGGTACAGACGTTATCTCTCGGAAAGCTCTTCGGCCACAGATCATGCCCCGACGGCCATACAAAGAAGATAGTCAGTGCTATTCCGTAAGTCAGCATATAATAATACATCAGCCGCTTAAACGTAGGCACTTCAAAGCACACGGTATAAAGCAGCATGAGTATCCAGAACGGATACCAGATAATATAAAATATTATGAAATATTCATTGAAGGGTATTATATCATCCAGATCACAGTGCACTATATGATATCTGCCCAGGGCAAGCTTCTCGGAAAGAAAAAATAATCCGATGAATCCCAGCATCACCAGTAATAATAAAGCATGCCTGTACTGCGGCTTGAAAATGTCCCTCGGGCGCTGAAATCCGGCAAATGCCCAATCCCTTTTCAGTTCCTCGGCCATTATACCCTCTTTTCAAGATAATCAACTATATCCTGTACAGTCACGAATTTAACCAATTCCTCATCCGGAATGGTAATTCCCTTCTTTTCCTCAAGAGTCATAAGAAGCTGCAGAACATCGATAGAATCTGCGCCAAGCTCCGCCTGGATCTTAGAATCCGGTCTTATTACAGAAGGATCCTTCAGCTTAAGCTGTTTTACCAGTAATGCCCTTACTTCTTCGTACATATTGTTTCTCCTTTTTTACATGTATCATCTCTTTTGGCTCCATTACCGGAGGCTGTGTAAGATATTCCTCAGCCGGGAATGACTTACGATATGTCATTCCTCCGGAAGGGCCCGAAGTATCCCTTCTCTTATATGCTCGTTAAGACCGCCCTTAACCATCCGCCTTGCCTGACTTATACATACCGCAACGGCTGTCCTGTCAGCACTTCCGTGCCCCTTCACGATAACCCGTTCCGCTCCGAGGAATACGCTTCCGCCGTAGTTCTGGTAATTCATGAATTCCTTTTCCTCCGCGAACATCTTCTTCATGAAAAGCGCACCGAGCTGATATTTTTTCTTTGAATATATATCCTTCTTTATCTTCTTCAGCAGCTCCAGAGCCGTACCCTCTACGGATTTGCAGAGTACATTTCCGGAGAATGCATCGCATACCACCAGATCATAGTCCCCGGAAAGAAGCTCGCGGGCTTCCATATTTCCTACGAAATTCACATCCGGTGTATCCTTCAGTAACCGGTAGGCATCTTTGCGGAGTTCATCGCCCTTCTCCTCTTCCCTGCCCACATTCAGAAGTCCGACTCTCGGTTTTTTCACTCTGTATGCGGCCTGCAGGTAGCAGCTGCCCATGATTGCAAACTGCTGCAGGAGCTCAGGTGTCACCACCATGTTGGCTCCGCTGTCGCAGACGCCCACCAGTCCGCCGTTCATGGTCGGAAGTATTGGGCAGAAGGCCGGACGCCGCACTCCTCCTATCCTTCCGATACGAAGGGTTGCCGCCGCGATAAGGCATCCTGTAGCTCCCAGTGACACCATGGCCTCCACATCTTCACGTTCCCTCAGTACTGAGAAGGACCTTATCATGGAGCTGTCACGCTTCAGACGAATGGCATCCGTCGGTCTGTCATTTCCGTCCACGATGCCCGGAGCATGCAGGATCTCCACGCGCTCATCCACCGGCTGTCCGCGCTCCGCAAGGATACTGCGGATCTCCTCCCCGTCACCTGCAAGGATGAGCGAGATATCATCATATTTCCGGATAGCCATTATGGCTCCCTCTACCGTTGCCCGGGCTCCGTTATCTCCTCCCAGGCAGTCAATGATCATTTTCATTTTTGTTCCTTTACGTCTGATATATTCTGTTCATTTCCGGTGACGGTATCCGTAAGTATCTTGACATACGACCTTCTTCTTTTATGCTGCTCCGTATCAAATCTCTTCCAGAGATTTCTGATGGCATAATTATCCTCAAGGTTCAGATTCGTTTCAGCGTATTCCACTCCATCCTCACGCAGCATTCTCGCAAGCCCCGCGGCGATTACGGAAACCACGCCCTTGTTAATATAATCCGGAGAAACCGCAATCAGTCCGAGATCCAGCACCTTCGGATTACGGATGTCACGTATCAGTCGTACAACGGCCGAAGGCGTCAGATGTCCGTAGGATTTCTGTACAGCCTTTGCTATAGACGGAAAACAAAGACCCAGGCAGACCAGATCATCATTTTCATCAAGTATTACAGCAATATGATCCAGATCTATGATGAACTTGAAGTTATCCATCAGCATCTTCTTCATTCCCTCGGTAAATGGAACCGCACCGTATATGTTACTGTAAGCCCCATCGAGCAGCGCAAAAAACTGTTCATTGTATCTGTCCAGGAAATCCTGTACAGTTTCCGCCTTTCCGTAATGCAGATGGTAACGGTTCATCACATAGTCCGAAAGCGTCTGCAACTGACGCCCCTCATCCTCCGGAAGACGTATCTTGCATTCGATCCAGTCAACCTCTTTCTTATATCCGCAGTATTCGATCAGATTCTGATAATAATCCGCATTATACTGCTCCTCAAAGGTTGAAAGCTGGTCAAAGCCCTCAACCAGAAGCCCTTCTCTATCCAGATCGGAGAAACCCAACGGCCCGCATACGGTATCCATACCTTTTTCAAGAGCCCATTTCTCCACTGCACTAAAAAGAGCTGCGGCGACCTTTCTGTTGTTTATGGCATCAAAGCGAGTGAAACGTACTCTCTTTTCCTGTCTCAGTTCGTTACTTGTCTTCTGCAGGATACCCGATATCCTGCCTGCCACCTTACCGTTGATATATGCAAGGAAATAAACCGCTTCGCAGACATCAAGATACACATAATCCTTATTGAAGATCTTCTTCTCATCTTCGTAAAGAGGAGGAACAAAGTAAGGATTACCGCGGTAAAGCCGAAGCGGGAATTCCAGGAATTCCTTCTTTTGTTTTTTTGTTTTTACCTCTACGATCTCAAGCATTCTGCAGTCCTCCCATTTTCACTCATACTCAGGCCGAAGAATCCTGTATATACGGTCAACCGGGTGCTTACAGTCATCTGTGTTTTGCATGGAAGCATATACCCAGCGTATCCGGGCCGCAGTGACTTCCCGCTGTGGGATTGACCTGATTTATCTCGATACGGAAATTATTACCAAAACGCTCAGTGAACATTTCCTTCATCTTTTCCGCAAGCTCAGGGGCGTCGGCGTGGGCTATGAGCACGCGGTGCCTGTCCATATCCTCCCCCAGTTCCTCTACATAATCAAGAAGCTTGCACATAACGTTCACACGGCCGCGTTCCTTGCCTATGCTCTGCATTCTTCCGTTCTCGTTCATAGTAAGTATGGGACGGACGCCGATCATATTACCCATAAAACCTGCAATGCCGGACACACGCCCGCTGCGCCGGAAGAATTTCAGATCGTCCGCAAAGAAATAAACCGCGAATTTATCAACCTCTTTTTCACTCCAGGCAAGGATCTCCTCCACAGGTGTTCCCGCCTTTATCATATCTCCGATCTCACGTACGATATTAAGGCTGCCGATGGTTATACCCTTTGTATCAATGGTATAGAACATCCGCCCGGGATATTTATTCTTCAGGTCCCTTACCGCCATGTCCATCGCATCAAAGGTAGCAGACATACTCCTTGAAAAATGAACGTAAAGGATGTCGTTGCCCGCCGCAAATTCAGGTTCAAAATATTTCTTATAGTTATGTGGATTTAAAGCGCTCGTACTTGGCATATTACCCTCTCGAAGCTTCTGGTAGAAACCATGCGAATCAAAGGTATCATAATCCACATAAGGGTATACTTCTTTCCCGTCAAATGCATAGGGCATACTTATCAGTTTAAACCCGATGTCCGCGGCTTCCTTCGCAGTAATATCTGTATCCGTGTCCGTAAAATAAGTAACCATATTTTCCCCCTGTTTTTTATTAGGGTGTATCATCTTTCTGTCATCCTGTAAAAAGAGGACATGCTTTCCGACATGTCCTCTCCGTTATTCATGATCTATGCGATATCCTGAGGAATGATATCCTTCTTGCCGGTAATACCATCTGACTTCTCCCTGTCCTCGCAGCGGGTCATAACGCCATCAAGATAATCAAGGAAACGGTCAATATTTCCGGCCTCCATACCTGCCAGAGTACCTTTAAGTTTCTCATATACAGGCTTGTCAGCAGTGAAGCCTTTTTCTTTTACATAGCCTCTGGCGAGAGCGATCATACCCCGTTCAACGATCTTGTGGATATCGATCAGATAAATGAACTGATCAACGATCTCCGGATTATCCTCAAAGAATGCTGCCAGTGAATCGATCTCACCTGTAAGGATAACTACATAATCGTTCTCCATGGGAGAAGAATTCCTGATAACCTCCACCAGCTTCTGCGGCTGTACCAGACCCGCATTCTCGATGATAAGACATCCGCCCTTCAGTCCATCCAGCTTTTCAAGGCTGATCTTGTTCAGCTGCTTAGCCCTGATCTTCGCGATCTTATCGGAGGTTACAAGGCCCATGGCAAAGAAGCTTCTGGCAAAATCCTCACCTACACGTACAGTACCGAATCCGTTACGTCCCAGGATAACTATATTCTTGGACATGTCGGGATGACGTACAATGGAGTTGATAGCTGTAAGCACCGCATCCGATGTGGTGGGAATACGGGAATATTTCTTCAGATAGGTTGCCTCGGCAGGTATAACACCAAGAGGTACTTCTTCACCCGTAACAGGATCGATGACCTTCTTTCCTCCCGCACTGTTCTGAGCTTCCATCTCTCGGCGTGCAGCCCTCTGCTCAGCTTTCTTCTCCTCGCGTTCACGCTTCGCGGCACGCTCCAGACGGCGCTTTACTTCCTCATCATAAGCAGCCTGGTCTGATTTTGATACATAATCTGCGTCCGGTGCTTTAACCTTAGGTTTCTTTGTCTCCTTCTTATTTGTCTGCTGGGGTTCCGGCTTGGCAGTGGGCTCCGGCTTCTTCGGTTCCGGTTTCTTCGGTTCCGGTTTCTTCGGTTCCGGTTTCTTGGTTCCGGCTTCTTCGGTTCCGGTTTCTTCGGTTCCAGTTTCGGAGCTTCCGGTGCCGGCTCTTCTATTTTGGTCTCAACCGGCTTATCAGGCTCCTTCTTTTCCGGTTCATTCTCACCTTTATCCTTATGGAAAATATTGGAGAGTATTCTCTTTATCGCCTCATACGCATTGCGAAATGGCTTCATATCACATGCCTCCCTACCCCATTATCATATGTTTTGTCCGCCTGTTATCTCAATAAAGCAGACACAAAATCATTATAACAAATTATCGTAAATTTTACTATATTTTTTTTGTAATTTTACACAAAGCGGTAACCCCTGTAAGCCCTCCGGAACGGATTGTCGTATCACTCAGCCATTTCTCTGTAATGGCTCTCCTCCATCCTCTTTTCAAAGACTTCTATGGGCATCGGTCTGTCGAAGAAGAAGCCCTGTGCCTGATCGCAGTGATTATCCTTTAAAAGCTTCATCTGCGCCCTGGTCTCAACACCCTCTACTATGCATTCCATGCCCAGTCCCTGAGCCATGGATACAACAGCATGGAACATCATTTCCTTCTTCTTCTCGTCAGCTTCTCCCTCAACCGGAAGGAAGCTCCGGTCGATCTTAAGCACATCCCAGGGCAGATCCCGGATCAGCGTAAGAGATGAATAACCTATACCGAAATCATCCACCGCCGTCTTCACGCCCTGTTCCTGCAGGCCTGAAACTATTCTCCTCAGATCCACAAAATGTGAATCCGTAGTGGTCTCCGTAAGCTCGATCTCAACATATTCATGGGGCACATTATTTCTGTCGATCACTTCAAGTAAATGCCTCAGGATATCTACGTCCGCCAGATTCCGTCGTGAAAGGTTTACGGAAACCCGCGGAACCTCCCTTCCTTCATCCAGCCATTTCCTGATGTCCCTGCACACATGATCCAGCATATACATATCCAGCGCGCAGATCTCCATACTCTGCTCAAGATGCGGGATAAAATCCCCCGGCGGGATCAGCTTTCCGTTCCTGATCCAGCGGCAGAGCGCCTCAGCTCCGACCAGCTTATAATTCTCCATATCAACCTTCGGCTGGTAATATACAACAAATTCTTCATCCTCAAGGGCCTGCTGGAAAGCAGCTTCGATCTCCATCTCACGCTTTGTATCCGATACCATGACCGCATCGAAATACACAACCGATGTGTCCTTGCTGACCTTTGCCCTCATGGCTGCGCGGCTGACCCTGTCCATTATCTCGTCCGGCAGATGCACGATATCATCATCCGGTATCTGATATACGCCGACGGAAGCGGCAACACGGATCCTGTCGCCGGTCTTGTCATTATAAACTATAATAGATTCCTCGAGCCTGTCCAGAACGTCGTCCTCATGTTCCTTGTCGACCAGCAGTATAAAATTATCTCCGCCTATACGGCAGATCATTTCATCCCCCATAAGCATGGATTCAATGTTCTTAACGAAACGTTTCATGACAAGATTCCCGAGCTGCCGTCCCAGCTGCTGGTTGACATTCGAGAATTTTCTCATGTTAATACGCATCGCCACGTAATTTGAAAGCTTTCTTTCCTGTCCGAGACGCCCCACCGCCCTGAGGTAGTATTTCAGGTTTCGTATCTCCATCTCCGGATCATGATAACTGAGCCGCTCCGCCATCTCCATCAGGCGCTTTCTGCCGTTAAATACAAAGCACATACGAAGGAGCAGGTCAACACGTTCACGCTCACGGTCCGTCCAGTCCTGCTCACCGGTCTTAATGACTGCACGATAATAGGCTATGTTGAAACCTCCGGTCACATTCCGGCGTTCCATAAACCGGCTTTCATCTGTCTCACCGTTTTTATATATGTCAAAGTACGCTCCCTCGCCGTAATGCTCCTTCTCATGATTATCATAATACTGCACGCCGATACGGCCGACCCGTAGAAAATCACAGATCTCCCGGAGCTGCTCATTATAATCGTATCTGATCCTGCCTATCCTGTGGCGCTTTATTACCGGGTCTTCATCAAGCCTGATAAAAGCGCTCCGGAATACCCTCAGCACCCGCCGTGCATCCGCAGATTCCAGATTCTCGGGGAAATTACTTTTTGCTTCACGATGAATACGCTTTGCTTCATACAGGCTCATGTCGCCTTCCCGAAGAAATGATTCTACATCAAGCTTCTCACCCCGCCGGCTGACTATGGCTATGGTCACCGAAAGAAGTCCGGGATGATCAGGTGTTATCCTGCTCACCTCTCCTTCCAGCCGGTGAAGTTTTTCTTCAAGGATATCCTCGTTGTACTCTTCCTCGACCAATATGGCAAAAGTATCCCCTTCAAGCCGTATCCTCATGGCATAAGGAAAAATACGGGTCATGATCTCAGCCATTTTGATCAGTATCTGATCTCCGTAATCACGTCCGTATTGTTCATTTACAGCCTTGAATCCATCCAGATCCATATAGATCAATGCCCACACACGGTCGGTATTCTCCTGCAGATAATCAGTGAAATACCTTCGGTTAAAAAGTCCTGTAAGCCCGTCTTTTGCAGGATCCTGCGGATTTCTTTTATTCATATCTTCAGGAAGATTGTCTGTAGGTGTTTCCATTCCAAAACTCCGATGATTATACCTGATAAACCCCCCGCGACCTACGCCGCGGGGGGGTCAGGTTTTTTAAGCTTTTATTTAAGTTCCGTTACTACTTTCTTGCTCTCTTCTTCTTAATCGCTACTCCGGTAAATCCTGCTGCGGAAAGTATCATAAGTATGAAGAGCATGGTGATAGGTGTCTCATCTCCGGTCTTTGCCGTCTTCTCCTGGGTCTCGTCGCGGCGTGTAGTTGAAGAAGAACTCGTTACGATCTTGGCTGTATGGTGCTTAACCTGATCCTCAACGATCCTCTCTACCGTCGACTCGCCTGTGCTTACGGTATAACCTTCGGGAACCTTGATGACCGTTATCTTATAGTCACCGGTTCTTGCTATATATTTTCCGTTCTCGTCCTGCTTGGTAAGCTCAGTTATCATACCGTTTTCATCGGTGATGAATGTGTGCGTAGACCCATCAGGATAAATAATCTCAACAGTTGCACCCTCGACCGGAGCGCCTGTCTTCTCATCAACAACCAGAATGTCAAGGCCGCCGGTGGAAGGAGCGATCTTAGCTTCAAGCTCTGTGAGCTTTCCGGGTACTACTTCTCCGGTCTGCTCCTCGCCGATTGTCACACGATAACCTTCGGGAACCTTAATAACAGTGTATTCGTAGTCACCGATCTCTGCGGTATAGTTACCATACTCATCCGTCTGTGCGAACTCCGTAACCTGTCCGTTCTCATCCGTTACAAATGTGATCTTATCACCTTCGGGTGTAACTACTACCAGCTCGGCATTTTCTACAGGCAATCCTGTCTCTTCATCAAGTACCGTGATAAGTATCGCGCCTCTTTCCGTTGCTATAACTGCGTCATGATGACCTTCTCCGTCCTTCGGTACTGTAACTTCACCGATCTCCCCGACAGTAACGTCATAATGCTCAGGTACTTCGGATACCGTAATGGTATATGTTCCGGCAGGAACTACAGGAATCTCACCATTCTCGTCAACGATCACGCCTTCTTCATCCGTATAATATACACGTGTCTCACCGGATTCATCCGTAACTTCAACCTTTGCTCCCTTTACATCATGACCTGATGATTCTTCGATAACATGGACAGATAATCTGCCTGTCTCATCAGGAACAACAGGTGTATCGGGTGTGTCAGGCTTGTCAGGTGTGTCGGGCTTATCAGGTGTGTCGGGTGTGTCGGGTGTATCTGGCGTATCGTTCGGATACTCGTCGTTGAAAGCAACCGTTGTGGTCTTTCCGTCAACCACGGTAACGCCTGCTGTCTCGCTGACCTTAACTGCGCCGCCATCAACCTTATAGCTTACAACTACCTTTGCACCGCTTGCCTCATTGTAATTCTTCTCGGTAACTGAATAATCACCAAGGTCTTCATCCTTTAACGTGATCGTCTTGGTATATACGCCGCCGATCTCTTCAAAATCACTCAGCTTGTATGTTGTGGATGCGCCTGTCTTCTTATTAGTTACTACGAAGCACAGAGTCTTCTTATCTGCTTCAACCACCGGACCGCCGAAGGTCTTGGTGATCACAAGCTTACCTTCCTTTGTCACCGGAACTACCGGTCCGGGCTTTTCTTCCTCATAGAAGTTTGTAAATGCAACCAGAGTTTCATCTCCGTCATTTACTTCTGCCGCAGCAGTTTTTCCTTCAACAGGGATTCCGCCGTTAACTGTATAGCTTACATTGATCTTAACGCCTGTTCTCGGGTTGGAATTAACTTCTGTAACAGTGAATTCACCCATTGCCAGACTTCCCTTGATCGGGACCTCAAGTCTGTATGTCTTTCCATCCTCGTCAAGCGTAAATGCATTTTCACCCTCACCGATAAGTGAATATTTCGTGGGGATGCCCAAAGGATTGGTAACTATAAAGCTTATGGTATTCTTGTCTTCTTCAGTGAAGGCTCCGCCAAACTGCTTGGTGATAATGAGCTTGCCTTGAGGAACTACAGGTTCTGTTGTATCCAGGATATTAACAAATTCAGGCTGTGCAGCTGCCTCATTTCCAAGCTTGTATTCCACACTGCTCTCAAGGCCGTTGGTACCTTCAGTTACAGTTACTGTTGCAGTATAAACAGCCTTTGAATATGTAACTCCTGCTTCATTTCCGGTTACCTCGGCAATAGTATAGCTGTAGGTTCCTGCCTGGCTGTAGGACATCTCGCTGAATACTACATCACCGTTTGCATCATTCTTCTGTATTTCTACAACACCACTATTATCACTAAGTGAAAATGCGAAATCATTTCCCTTAAGGGTAATAGCATTATTCTTGTCATCTACATATGTCTTATGTGCCTTAAGGCTGACCTTAACAGGTGCGTAGGCATCAACCATAACGATGGTGCTGTTCTCGATCTCATTATTATCCTTGTCGTAAACCTTACCGTCTTTGAGCGTGAATACGATGTCGCTTGCAACTGTAAAGCCGTTTCCGTCAGGTGCAGTAACCTCATGAAGCGTATAGGTTCCGTTCGGAAGATCCTTTACTGTAGTCGGAGTAGTTCCGGAAACCCACTTCAGCTCTGTTCCGTCTGCCGTCGTCTTAAGCTCTGCATTTGTTCCTGTCGTAACATCCGCAACCTTAAATGAGACTGCATTTTTGCTCTCGTCAACACCTGTCAGTGTAAGAGTTGCGCCCTGAAGCTCTGCTCCGTCCTTTGTTCCTGCCTTCTTGCTGATATCTACAGTTGTATTAACAGGAACAACCGGCTCATCCGTTGCCTTCACATTCTTGAATTCCGCAGCTGTAACGGCATCTGTTCCCTTTGCATAAGCTACTGATGCCTCAAGACCCTTGGCACCTGCAGTGACAGTTACTGTTGCAGTATAAACAGCCTTTGAATATGTAACTCCTGCTTCATTTCCGGTTACCTCGGCAATAGTATACTCATAGGTTCCTGCCTGGCTGTAGGATATCTCGCTGAATACTACATCACCGTTTGCATCATTCTTCTGTGTTTCTACAACACCACTATTATCACTAAGTGAAAATGCGAAATCATTCCCCTTAAGGGTTATAACATTATTCTTGTCATCTACATATGTCTTCTTTGCCTTAAGGCTGACCTTTACAGGTGCGTAGGCATCAACCATAACGATGGTGCTGTTCCCGATCTCATTATTATCCTTGTCGTAAACCTTACCGTCTTTGAGCGTGAATACGATGTCGCTTGCAACTGTAAAGCCGTTTCCGTCAGGTGCAGTAACCTCATGAAGCGTATAGGTTCCGTTCGGAAGATCCTTTACTGTAGTCGGAGTTGTTCCCGAAACCCACTTCAGCTCTGTTCCGTCTGCCGTTGTCTTCAGCTCTGCATTTGTTCCTACGGTAACATCAGCAACCTTGAATGTAACCGCATTATTGCTCTCGTCAACACCTGTCAGTGTAAGTGTTGCACCTTTGAGCTCGTCTCCGTCCTTCGTTCCTGCCTTCTTGCTGATAACTACAGTGGTCTTTGCAGGTTCTGCAGCCTTCGTATTTGTAAAGACTGGACTTAATGGCCAGGGAGCAATTCCCAGCTTGTATGCCACACTGCTCTTAAGACCATCTGCCTCTTCAGTAATGGTTACCACTGCAGTATATGTAGCCTCTGAGTATGTAACTCCCGTTTCATTTCCGGCCACCTCGGTAATGGAATACTCGTAGGTTCCTGCCTGGCTGTAGGATTTCTCGCTGAATACTACATCACCGTTTGCATCATTCTTCTTTGTTTCATTTACGCCGTTTCCACTAAGTGTGAATTCGAAATCATCTCCGTTAAGTGTTACAGCGCTGCCCTTATCATCTACATATGACTTCTTAGCTGCAAGGCTGACCTTTACAGGCGCATAATCATCAACCATAACAATGGTCTTGCTGCCGATCTCATTGTTATCCTTGTCGTATACCTTACCGTCATATACAATGAATATTATATCGCTGGTAACAGTAAATCCGGAAGCCGGAGCTGATTCATGAAGTGTATATTTTCCATTAGGAAGATTCTTAACTGTTGTAGCTGTAGATCCGGATACAAACTGAAGTGCTGTTGCAGTCGAGGATGCCGTAACAGCTGCGCCAGTTCCAAAAACCACTTCATTTACATCAAAAGTAACGTCTCCGCCGGAATAGTTATCATCTTTTGTTCCGGCGCTGCCGGTTAATGTAAGTGTCGCGCCCGCCAGCTCAGGACCTGCAACAGATTTCTTGCTGATAGTTACATCTGCTTTTTTCTCAACAGGTGCAGTATATTTATTAGTTACAGTTACCTTTGCCTGCGTCGTAGCAGATACTTCTGCCTTCAGATCTGCTGCAGCAGTAATAAGCTCAAAATTATCAGGAATGTCTTTTTCCGATACGGTAATCTCAGCACCCGGTACAAGTTCTGAAAGAGTCAGCGTTTCATCCGCTTTGATCTTCACAGTCGCCTTGTTTGCAACAAACTTCACCTTCTCACTTTCCGATTTGCCGGAACGGAGTGCCGGATATTCACCGTTAAGCGGATGTGCGGTATTTGTACTTTTCAGTTCCAGTGTAAATTCTTTATCAGAAGGTGCTGTATCTCCGGTAACCTTCTTAGTAACGGAGAATGAAGCCTTAAGGGTTTCATTTTTGAAGGTTCTTCCGGTAGTATCCAGTTCCTCTGACAGAGTCTTCGTACTTTCATCAAACTTACCATAATACTTCACGCCACCGGGGATCTTAACCACACCACCGTCTGTATTGACCAAAGTCACATTAAACGAAGCATATATCTCTTTCTTACTATCCAGCTTATAAACATCTGTATTGCTGTCAGCATTACCGATCTCGGTAATACGATAGATATTATCTCCATCCTCTGCTGACGGTTCAAAAACAATATTTCTTCCCAGATTTTCTTCAACCAGATCCTCTGTTTTATCAGTAGGCTTTCCTTCATCGTCAAGGATTTCACGCTGAATAGCAACAAATCCCTTCTCTGAATCATAGTGCTCAATCAGGAAACGGAACTTTTGTCCGTTTGTGGGTGCTTTTCCATCTACGGTTTTGAACACCTGAAGTCGTGCAGCTGATGAGGGTTTAAGACCCTGATATACAAAGTGAAACTCTCCGTGAGTACCCAGGTTGGTGTGACCTGCATTAATTACCCAACCACAGGATGTTCCACCGGCATTCAGAGATGCTCCGGTGTTCGGATTCATAAATACACCACCGGCATTTTTCAAATCAATTTCTGTGATCTTGTCACTGGCAAAATTCCAAATAACCTGCTGTGCAACGATGTCGGCCTTTGTATTCTTTTCATTCGGGTATGTACTTATTCTATTATCTGTATCTGTATCAACACCGTTAACAACTATTTTTCCTACTTCAACCTTACCTACTGTATCTCTAAAATTAAATACAATTAACTGATTTCTCTTCTTTGTGATCCTTACATTAGCTTCACCTGCTATAGCAGTTAAGTATTTATCTGCCTCGATATAAATCGTTGCATTATCATCCATTCCGGTAGTATCGATAATAAGATCACTGCCTGACATGCTCGGATTAATAGTTGCAGGCTGTTCGATCATATCCTTTGATATAATCTGCATATGCTCGATCATACTATCAATTCTTGAATTTATTTCCGTTTTGCTCATATCAACATATGCAGGAAGCGCATTGCTTGAAAAGATTCTTCCCTCGGAATTATTTTCAAGATTATGGTACTCTTTAGGCGTAATGATAATAGGCGTCGGGAAAGTAAGCTGTCCCAGTTTGAACTGCGTTCCTTCAGCCAGTTCACCTATCAGGAAAGTACCGGGAACTCTCTTTGTTCCGTCGCCTGAAAGGTCGGGTTCAACATTATCTGCAGGTGCATAATACTTTACAGCCATGTTTGTCTCGCTATGCCCAACCTGAGACATTGTAGCTGTGGTTATTCCATAATTTATTGAGTCACCAAGCACAGTAAAAAGATCATACTGTTTTGCCGCAGTATTCTTTTTCAAGTATACTTTTTGCTGGTTGTATACAATCTCGGCATCATTATCCGTATCTTTATCCAAATTCGGATCAACGGAAACATCATAACCTTTAATATTTGATACTACCGCTATCTCATTCTTACTTCCCGGATTCTCCGAGGCAGCAATTGCAGTATTAATATTGACATCATCCTGTGTTGCTTTTAAAATTTCAACCGTAACCGGGCTCCAATTACCGGTATACTTCTCATTCTTTGGATTTCCGTTTCCGTCTGTCCATTCACCCTTTTTTGATGTCGTTCCATTTTTAATTTTTATGATGTAAGGATTCTGTGTACCGTCAATAACGATTTTACGATAGTAATAAGACTTCTCTCCGGATTTATGCTGAGCAGTAACTAATACATAGATATTGTCTTCTTCAGTAATAGGTGGCATCCCTTCATCAAACTGAAACGCCAATTCATATGCCTGCTCTCCCCGATACAGGTTTATAGTAGATTTAGTCGCACCATTTGTGACACTGTCATCTCTGAAAAGATAACCATCTATGGAATCATTTTGATTTACCAGGTTATCATAAGATGCCCCTTTCCAAATCATATCTTGAAAGTCTGGTTTGTCACCATAATACAAGCGTACCTTAATGGTGTGTTTTTCCGGATCATAAAAACCATCCTCGTTCTCATGCCATTCAGCCCATCCGGACATTTCATGATTTGTATTGTTATAATAATATCTGGTGTATTGATCATAACTCTTCTTCCACCATCTGGTGATCTTTACAGTATATGAGGCCTGATCGAGACTATCACCATCTATCGAGCAAAATCCGTAACCTACCATGTTCCCATTTGCATCATAATAGGTTGCTACAACATGATAGTTCTGCGGCACCCCGTCAACCGATCCGGTATTTACAAGTGCCGGATCCGGCGCCTGAGGGTTTTGATAGAAATCAAAGAAATTAATCTCCACCTCATACCCGTTATCACCGGTCATAGGTGCAGCGTCCACCTCAGACGATCCACCTACAACTACAAGCGAAAGCATCATTAAAAAAGCCATAAAGGCTGCTAAAATCCGCTTCCATCTCTGATCCACTCTTCTTCTCTCTCTCTTCTCAGCCATAATATCCCTCCATTTTTCTTATGGTTTCTGCTGATTTTACCTCGGGTTACAATTCTCTCTCTATATATCCTATCCCCTTAAAAATGCAAAGCGGCAGAAAATGCCAGATCAATGCGAACTTAAGGACAGTTTCTGCCAACTAAAGGTGTCTCTAAAATGTCGTCTCTAAAAATGCGCAAAGTATCCCCATACCCAATACATAACATTACCAAAACTATATCAAATTCGTCATGATAAAACAATAATAAACAAAGAGTTCACCGTTTTTTCAACATTTTTCACAAGTCTGACGGATATATTTGCAATTTCTCCGGTTTTCGGGCATTTTCCGGGTTTCTACTATATCCTTGACTGCTGTTTTATGAGTCCTCAAGATATAGTTGCGAGCCGATTATCGGGCACACAAAAAGGCAGGTTTTCTTTACCTGTCTTTTTGTGCAGAGTGACAATAGAAGTGACTCAATCTGTTTGTTGCTCAAAATGAGCAAGTTTTTCAGAAAGCATTTGGATTATCTCGTCTTTTCGTTCCAGTTCTTCGTTTATTTGTTCCAGTTCTTCGTTTTTTCGTGCCAGTTCCTCATCCTTTTCTTCCAGAGCATCAAGATATTCATCTATGTCCAATTGTATTGAGTGATCCCGCATATCCTTTATCACCTCCCATACCTCACTGTACCTTTTATACAGATGCTCCATAAGCTGCCGGGTGGCGGCTAGCAGTGCGCCTCTGTCCCTGTCGGTAATTTCACCTGCCAGATAAGCCTGCTCGATTGTCTTGATTATATCATTGTTGTATAGATCGAGCAACTTCATTATTTTCTCGGGAGATCTTTTTCTTTGAAGGGATCTGCGTAATCTGAGAAGCCTGAATGGTAGCAGTATCACCATACTTTGCTCCTTTATCTCCTTCACCGTCTTCTCCTGGAAATGAATAACCGGAATGTGGTGTTCGAAAACACCTTCATCTCCGAAATGTATCCGTACTATCTGTTCATCAGGAACATTTCCGGTACTGTCCAAATATATTACCGTCTGACGGGGATAATGCACATCATAGCTCATCACCCCGGTATCCGGATTCGGAATCTCCGTCGCTGTTCGCAGCGCATGTGCAAAACCATATTCAAGGACACGCAAGACAATGGATTCCTCCGTCATCTGAACTTCAAAATGAACCGCATCCCTGTCGTTAATGGTAACAATCGTGTCTGCCAAGATTTTCTTTAGTTTTTCATTTTCAAACTCCGTCCAGTTATAGCGGAGACTGCTGTTTTCCGGATAATCCGTACCAAAAATACCATTAATGAACCGAATTATTGCTTTTGCTGATAACGTCAACAGACGTTTGAACATGCGATCATAGATATCATTTGGATAAGAGTTATCCGCTAAATTGGATTTCTCAGTCAAAATAACACCCCTCTTTCTTGGAATCAGTATTATTTCGACGGCCGCCGAGAAGTGTATTCATTATGCGGAAATCAACAGAAGAAATCAACCCCTGTAGAAAAAAGTGGAAAACTCAGGCAACATATGGTTGACCAATAGATTGTGGTGTAAAAAGGAAACATACT
>Ga0247608_10001934_pt1 | contig 27367 bp, 50 predicted proteins | sample 176DNAGHGlowgp2_FD_193490 | JGI IMG/M metagenome (GOLD analysis project Ga0247608, IMG submission 193490) | Sheep rumen microbial communities from Palmerston North, Manawatu-Wanganui, New Zealand - 1766 DNA GHGlow gp2 | ecosystem: Host-associated > Mammals > Digestive system > Stomach > Rumen ... | reverse complement strand
TCTGCACAATTAGGTTTGTGAGGCGGTCTTTTTGTTTTAGTTGTTTTTACTTTCATTTTTTAAACCTCCTTATCTTCTAAACATTTTGCAAACCAATCAAAGAATATAAAAATGCAGTGACAAATTCCCCAGACTAAAGCTACAATACCAAATATTGGCCAGAATAAACCGGTAAGGAAAATCCAACCATCGTCGTCCCAATCAGAAAGATAAACTTTTACATGCTTTATTCTTGTCTGATAGAAAATATAACCCATTATAACTAAAACGGCTATTATTATATAAAGAATTATAAATAGTATTATCATATTATTCCTCTTTCGTATATACATGTTCCTTAAAGTAATCCTGTTCCAAACTTAAGTATTGAGTATTACTATCTCTACAGTCAACCATGTACTTTTCAAATATATTCCTTACACAATTCGCACTGCAAAGATCAAAATTCTCATAAGAGTCAATACTATCATTTCCCCAATCATTGTGATGAACATTAGCTATCCAATAAGGACCTGTAAATATCTTACCACAAATATCACATTTAAGATGAGTAACTTTATTTGCTTCTCTAGTTACCGTCTCAGTTACTTTTTCTATTACTTCGGACATAGTTTTACCCTTCTTTCATTTGTTTAAATAACTCAGCCAACTGAGGAAAGCTTCTACCTGTCTTTGTTAAATTTTTAGAACAGATCATATCATAAGTCAATCCATTATTTAAACACCATAAATGATACCATCCACCCGCATCTATACCTAATACAATAAATCTTCCTGTATTAGTATTTACTTCATCGCCAACTTTAAATTTTTCTTCTTTAGCTTGTTCTTCCTGCTTTTCTTCGTATTCTTTGATTTTTGCTACGACTTCAGATATTGGCCATTTATGTAAAATATCAAAATGTTCTGTTCCAGTTATATCAGCTTGTTGAAATATTTTAAGTACAACTTCATATCCTAAACCACCTTTAGATTTACATAACATTATTTTTCTAGCAGCTTCCCAAGCATCGTTTAAACCGCGTTCATATTCCATTTTTGCAACTTCTACTTTTGTGACTGCTCCATTCTTTTGTTCTATATCTTCGCCATCTTTAAATCCCTGCTTGTAACCTCTATCATAGGCGTTACGAACATTTGTCATAGCTTCTTTACATAAACCAACAGTTTGTTCAATAGTTTGTTTAGCCATTATTTCTTACCTCCTTATCTTTTGCCCAATGTTTACACCAGCCAGTCATAACAGTTCCATAACCCATATAGAGTTTATTAATATCACAATGACAAAATGTACCACCACCAAATTTATCTTCTGTTCTTATATTATGTTTGCAATTACAACAGACTTTACCATTTTCCTCACTCATTATCTACCTCCATAAGGTTCATTGTGCCAGTCGTTTGACTTAGTTTGTATTAAGATACCGGATCTAGTCTTGAGTATTGTCATATTAGGAAATAATGCAACTAATACATCAAGATTAGTAGGTCTTTCTTTTTCTCCGATTACATCATTAAGTAAATCTTTAACTCTAATCTTTTCCATGTTATTCCTCCTTATATAATTCCCATGGAAAATTAGTTACTTTCTTTTTATATTTTAACCAGATTCCAAATGGCAAGTGATTCATTCGCTTTTCTCCATTAGGTTTTGTATCCCGGCTACAGTATTCTTCATATTCGTCCCATAAAGCATCTGCTTCTTTCTTAGATAGCATCTGTTTCATTTTTACTCTCCTTCATTTTATTAAGTAAATAATCATATTTATCTTTAGCATATTCTAATTCTTTCTTTGCTTTATTAAATGTAAATTCTGCCTCCATCAATTCTGTTCTTGCAATGAATAAATCTATGTTAGTTACCGCATCATGCATTGTATTCCTCCTCATTTTGAAAATTTTTAACATATTCATCCCACTCTTCTTTTGTATAATTTCTTCGACAGGGTGGTATATATTTTGCATCGATAATTTGAGTCATTATTACCTTATCTGGAAAAATACAATTTTCACATTTTTCATAAGTTATATTTTTTATTTTATAATAACCCGTATTGAACTCTCTTTTATATTCATGCATATAATTATAAAAACATTCTAAAGTTGGAAATGTAAAATCGAGTTCTACTATTGAGTCGCTTATTATTTTATCCATAGTATCTCCTTACTTTATTTCGTAAACAACCACTCAATTCTTTCGTGATTAAAAACATAAGGAGAAGCATTATTTTGCCTCTCCTAAGTCGTCGATGACTATAACGTCCATGTCATCGAAGTTTAACACTTTGTGAAATACGAGTATCGGCCTATCAGTATGCCCGACATGGGTATTCTGTTCAAATCCAAAGCCTTTAATCATTTCAATTAAGTCTTCAGTTGAATCTGCTGAATACGTCACATCAGTCTGATTCTGCCTACCGTATTTTGTTAAAGTGTATCCAAAACCATTATATAACATGTGTTCTTCACCTCCTATAATACAAGTGAAGATTTTAGCGAATTACAGTCGTTCGTTTGCATAAACTTGGTCTTCAGTAATATATTTTACTTTTAACTTCTCTATTGTTTCACGAATGGTATCAGCACACTCATCGCAAACATCATCGTATGTTCTATCTCCAGCACCAATATTTGATCCAAGCTTTACATTAGCTTGCCAACGAAGATGTCCAGTTTCTTTAGGTAATACCTTACCACAGATATCACACTTGCACACTTTTATAATTTCTACGCTCATAATTCTGCCTCCTCTTTATCATACCAATTTAAGAATCTCAAAAAGTAATAATGTTCCGGGGACAACCAACTAGCATCATATTCCTCTTGTGAGAATTTACCCCATTTTGATTCAATTTCTTCCATAGTTAATTGGATGCCAATGTTCTCAAGTTCTTTACTTATCTTAAGAATATCTCCACCATGCTTAAACATTTTTATTTTCTTAAGAGTTACTTCTGATGGCTCTTTGTATTCACTATTAAGCCATAATCCACATCCGAAGCGATTGGCGTGCATTTTCTTGTCATATTCATCACAGAATTTACCAGTAGAACGACAATTTGTACAAGGCTCACAATACACATTTATTTGGTCTTCATATAAGTCGAATATTTCAATGAGTTTCTCTTTATTGGTCATGCTACTCCTCCTTCAACAGCTTGCTTCACGGTTATAAGATCAAGAAATATCTTTTTGGCAGTTTCTTCATCTTTTGCCTGAATACCTGCTTCATAATAAACATAGTCGCCTTCCCCATGTTGTTTTAATTTATTAAGAGTTGTAGCATCGACTGTATCATAATCCATTTTTTCGATATTAGGTTCACACCCTTCCCAACAAGTACATTGCCAAATAGGATCTTCAGTAATAAACTTTGGAAAATTATCAGTATCAAATGTTTCATAACCTATACCATAAACATTTTTATGAACTTTTACCATCTTTATTGCTTCATCCTCGTCAAAAGTTACAGCAACATTATGCTTATCTGAATATTCTCCTGCAGTTACTATATATACTTTCATATTATTCACTCCTTATATATCATTACTAAATCACCATATTCTCCAGCTAATATTTTTTTTCATCATTACTTCAAATATGGAAATAGTAAAATCCTTAGTATCAAATGTTTCTTCTTTGCCATTAACTATTTGTACCTGCTTGGAACATTCATTAAATACTGACCTCGAAGCTTTAAAACCGCAATAACGAAATCTATTATATAATCCGTATTTAACATTATCTGTACCACGCACTTTTATACAAATTGTTTCTTTTTTAGTATTTTTATGGGCTGTATACATACTAAAATGAACCATATCATTTTGTTCATTTATTTCATTTATCATTATTTCAGAATATTTTACAAATTTTCTAAATTCTGTCATTCTTCTTCCTCCTATTGTTTAGGTATTTCTTCCATGGTATTACAATCATACATACGATAAGTATATCCTCTTAAGTCTAAAGTACCTTTTTCAAAAGCTTCGCATGATAAAAACTTATACATTTCAGTTCCATCATCCGGAATATTGAAAACATATAACGTGCATCCATTTTTATCGATATTATCTCCAAAAATTAAAGCAATCTTTTCATTAGCAAAACTAATATTATCGACTTCAATAAGTAAATACTTTCCATTTTTTGCGGGTAAATCTAATATAACTCTCATTTTTCTTCCTCCTCAAATAAATTTTAATTTTGACTTGTCTAGCACAACAATTGATTCACAATCCCAACTGTTAAAATGCATTTCTAAATCATATTTAAAGCAATGACCTATGCAACCATCCATTAACTGAACGGCTACTATACCATCTTTTAACATCTTATCCCAATCGAGAACAAGGTATAGATCATTCAGAGTAAAGACAATATCATATGGTTTTGTTATGTATTTCACCAAATCACTTGATGTTTTGTCTTTGACATCGTCCCAATCTATTTGTAATATCTTTCCATCTGTAAGTGTCCAATAAATGGGGTTATTGTAATCATAATCACGAAAATTTTCAGATTCAGTCAGTTCTTTCCATCCATAAGATGCATCAACTGGAGAACCCCAGAAGCCTTTATCTGGCTTAAATAAGAATCCATTATGTTTATTATTTAAATCAATAACTATTTTTTCTGGATCAAACACATCACCTTTCTGGAAATAAGTAACATACTTAATATCTTTATTAGATTCTACTATCATTTATGTCTCCTCTTTTTCATATCATTATAATATTTTGATAAAATGTAAAGTAAATCACACCTATGGTCTGCTAAATATATTTCAGCTTCTTCTTCACTATCTGATGTAAAATTAAAAGTATCTTTATCATTATAATGTATCGAAAACGTTGTGGAATTTAATAATAAATTAATATCTTCTTCTTTACTTAAATCTAAATGTGCTTTAAATGTTTTATGCTGTCCTACTGTAAAAGAACACCAATTAAATTTAATTAATTCTTTAAAAAGTTTCTTAGATAGTTTCTTATTTCCTTTAATCATAATGTATGCATCGCCAATAACATATTTATTATCACTATGTCTTAAATGGCAATGTCCTTGACAAGAATATACTGTCTTATAACCTATTTTATTAAATAAACTAACAATATCGGCAATTTCTGCATCCACCATATAATGCGTAGTTACACAATTACAAGTTTCACATACTTTTTGCATAATATTATTCTGTAAAATTATTCTATATTGATAGTTATCTAATAGACGTATATTAAATTTTACATCAACAGGATAAACTTTAAAACACTTATTACAAATAAATGCTTGTTTAAAAATTGTTGAATCTATCATACATCCTCCTTAAGTGAATAAGTTTTCAAATGTTTCATTGCATAATACTGACATGTTACGTACTTCATTAACTATTTTAAACCAATCCTTGAGAGATATTACATCATTATCATACAATTCCTCCAGCAATAATAAATTTTGTTGTAAATATCTTGTTGACATCCAGTGTATATATAATAGTCTATAGTCAACTACAGTAAATGTATTACGTTGCGTATAGTCCGTTAACGCAAACATAAAATCCTGTTCTATCTCATCTATATCTACAGCTAATCTACGTCTAATCGCTTCATCCCTAACTAATAAAAAATATGTATAGAATTCATCTATAGCATATGTTAATATCTTTTGAGTTATTGCACTTCCTGTGCTACCAGTTGCCTGTAATGATTCTGCTATATTTACACAATCATATAATTGATAGATTAAATAGTCGTCAGGTAAGACTGGTATTAATGCTTTATGAAATAATCTATACATTTTTACCTCCCTATTTTGAATGTTGTAATGAAAAACTAAGAACAAGAGAACCGTAGCTATCCGCTATCAGCTCTCCTGCTCTTTAGCATGAAGTAGGATCGAACTTATCTAGCCTTTATAAATCATTTACTAATTAAATAACTTATAAAGACCATTAAGTTACATACAGACCCTACTCTGTCAATATATAACCAACTATTTTCGCGAACAAATAATTTAGACTTAGTTTTAAGGATAAATTCATGAGAACGCAGCTTTAGCTCTGAACAAAAAATCAAAGGGACTAAATTAGTCCCCGATTAATTCAATGAAGCGCTGTAAGGTTTCTACAGTTGCATCATCGGTATCTCTTGTATCAACTACAATATACAAGTAGTTTTCTGAATTGGTTCCCATAGCTAAAATATTGACTGTGTTACCAATCATATCGCATAACTTTGTATATTGATCGTTTGTGAGTTCACCGATGTATGCATAATTACTTAAAACAGCATCCATCTTTTCCTCGGTTTTTGCCTTCATTAATCCCTCGATTCTTCTCCGTGCATCCATTACTCCCATACTTATTCCTCCTTTCATATAGTTAATGTCTGCTATTATATGAAATTTCTTTTACGCGAACTGTTCAAAGTTAAAAAGAAGAAGGAGCATTACGCTCCCTCATCCTCTTTCTTATCCTTAGAAGTAACCCTCCCAAGAATAAAACCGTAGCCAATTAAAATAAGACTTAACAAGAAAATTGCAATGTTGCTTTTCTTTTTCATAATTAATTCCTCCGTTTTTATTTTTGTGTTACTTCATGTTGCTATAATATTAATATAAATAATCGCGAACAAAAATTAAAAAAAATAGAAGAGGCTTAGACAGCTTCGAACTGTCGTCTCCGTTCTAAATAACGGCGTAATATCCCATTATACGATATTTACAGGGTACACTCCCTTTTATATACTCTTCCAATATAAGGGTATATAAAATCGCGAATGTTTTGATTTATTAAGAAAAAAGAAGAAGGAACTATAATTTTCATAGTTCCCTTTTTTGTGGAGCTGGAGAAGTTTAATCTCTCTGAGCTAACCACTGTTCTCTAACTAAGGCTCTTACGTCCATTTCGGACATATTGCCGTCGTAGGTCATTGTAGTATTATCAGGGAAGATTGCCTCCCAACGTCCATTAACATAACTAATACTTATCATACTAATTTCCTCCTTCATACTTTGTTTTTATTGTGGATCAATAGAATCTATCTCTATCTCTCCTATAATATAATGTTTCTTTTTCGCGAACAAAAATTTAGACTTGATTTTTAAGGATAAATTCATTTGGACGCAACCTTTGGTTTTGAACAAAAATTTCAAAAAAAAAGAAAGAACAGATTTTTCTGCTCGCCGCTCAGTCGTCCACCAATTGGACTATCGAACCGGATTTGTTCTGTTCCTTTCTATATTTCCTATAATATAGCATTATTTTTTCGCGAACTGTACAAAGCACAACTTCTCACATGGTTCAAAGTTAAAAAAGATAGACCCAGATTTCTCTGAGCCTACCCATTTTGAATACTTTTTGGAATTACTTAATTGGTGTTTCAAGATACACCCATTTTGTAGGTAACTTATTGTACTCATTTAAATCATCCGGTTTTGTCTCGGATATATTCCATTTTGCATAGACTTCACCGTTGCAATTTCCAACAGCATAGTACCTTTCGTTTATACCGTTATACTGCTCTGAAACAGTTCTTGCTATGAATTCTGCTTCAATCTGTTCACGGTCAACACTCTTCTTACCAAGCTTGTAGGAAATTAAACTAGCTATGCCAGTTACTACAGTTGCTCCAAGACAAGTACCAACGATCTTAAGTACCTTCTTTACCTTTGTTTTCTTCTCTTCCATTTAAATTCACCTCCAAAAATATTGAACGATGCTACTCGTCCTATAATATTATCAAACTTTTTTGCGAAAAATTAAGGCATTATTTTAAGTCGCGCCTCAACGACTTTTGTATTACTCTTTCGAGTATAACAACCGGATCTTACCATCATCTGCATCATAACTATGGTCTATAAAAGCAGACCAATTTTCATAAGGTGTTGCTCCTTTACCAGCACCTAACTGCCAACCATCTTCATCCTTGATGTAAAAGACATACTCATCAGCAAGTTCGTTGAGCATTTGGACGGTTTCTTCACGTCCTTTCTCACGCCCTGCCTTATAATAGCTCATCATCAGAATGATTGTAATCGCCAGAATAAATACCATTGACAACACCTCAATAAGTAATCTTTTCTTATTTTTCATAGTCATTCCTCCTATTTTGAATGTTTTTATAAAAATCCAAAGTGCCTATAATACCATCATAAAAAATCGCGTAAAAGGAATATTCTATTATAGAGAGAGAAAGGAGGGGATACTATGAGTATTCTTATTGGAATACTCTGTGTAGTTGTTGGTGTGTTCATTGCAGCTTGCATTATCAATAGTTGTGATAGTGACAGGTTTGACAAGACAGCACATCAAATCTGCACAGATATAAAGAGGAGCTAAGAAGTTAAAGCTCCTTTCTTTTTTAATTTTGAACTATGTAAGAAATTCTACTTTAGTAGTTATTGAATAATGTGCTCGCGTAAAACTAATGTTATATTATAGAAGGAATACTAGTATGAAGAAAGGAGGTACTTCAATATGAGGTACATCAAGAAATTAAAAAATTTAGGAGAAAATCTTATAATAGCAGCTTTTGCAGTAATGAGTATCTATGCAGTATTGATGGGTATTCAGATGCTTGCAAGAGCATTAGGAGAGTAATCTCCTATTTTTTTTCTTGAAGAGAAAAAGAGTAAAAACAGAAGGAACCATAAATATCTATGATTCCCTCCATTTTGGTGCTGACTAGTGATTATTCCTCTTCTTCTACTAACGGAATATCACATGAGCTATAAATATGATCTACTCTTTCGTCAAGGTTCTTGATTCTTTTATGGTCCTTGTACCATAAATATACCGTCACAGGTATAGCAAAAAGTACATTAGCCAATGCTAAATAACCAAGAATAATTCCAAAGAATTTCTTTAATTTCTCTTTCATATGCATTTCCTCCGTTTTGTGTAATGTTAATTAAATTAATACTACTCAGCTATAATATTAACATAAAAAATCGCGAATTACCTACCCATTTTGAATAACGAATATTATTTTTAATATGAGTAATTATTTTTATTCATAAAAATTAAAAAAAAAATAAGGCATTATTTTTAGTCGCGCCTCAACGACTTTTGTCACTTAACCAAGCTCATCTACGAGCTTAGGTCCGTCATCCTCATCCTTAAGCATGAGGTATGATTCTGTTGCTTCTGTAGTTAAGCGTACCAGCATATGCTTACCATTTGCTGAGTCTCCTATATAGACCTCACCGTCATCGAAATAGTCGGCATTCTCTTGAACAAAATCGTCTAGATCTCTCATAGCACGCTGTCTGCCTTCAGTAATACCTTTATCATACTGTTCCTGAAGTTTTGAATCTTCGACTACTACTTTAGAACATTTTGCTATGAGCACTCCGCCAATGCCAAGTGTAAGACCGCTAATTATAGCGAACTGCACTGCACCACGCTTACTCATAAGCTTCTTGTACTTAATGTAGTAATCGAGAGAATCCCTAACTTTGGACTCCTCCATATTACCGAGATCAGTATCAAACCTGCTTGAAAGCTGCTGTAATGACAAGCCTTCATAGTTTGAAATTGCCAACTGCTCCAATGCATCTAAGCGAAACTCACCAAGATGCTTGTACTGCTCTCTTAACTTTTTATAACTTTTACCATACAAAATCATTTCTTTTCCTCCTTATTTTGAATGATTCCAACAATTAGTTGCTATAATATTACTATAAATTTTCACGAATTTAAAAGAAAAGAGGAGCATAAAAGCTCCCCCTAAAGAAGATTAATACATTCTAATTACTTGCCGAATATTGCATTACGCATAGCACGTATATCAGAAACAGATATTGTCTCTTTCTCTTCTACTACAGGCTTATTGTTCTTTAACGCCGCATCTTTCTCCATAGCGTCATTTACCTGCTTTACAACATCCTGGAATTTATCCCAGACGTCGATCTTATTACCATCCTTTGTGATTATAACGCCGTGTCCGATATCCTCTTCCACGCCTTCTATGTTCTCACTCTTGATAGTAAAGTGATTGACACTGGGCCATTTTCTGAATGTTAATAACATAGTAATTACCTCCTATAATAAAATGTGTGTTAAACAATATTTACCTATTATACTAGCATAAATTTTTGCGAAAAAGAAAAGAGGACCATTAGTCCTCTATAAATATCTTGTCCCATATCAGTGCCGAAACACCGGTTCCTATAAATGTCACCAGTACCTTATCCAATATATCTTCCATACCAAATAAGTATACTGTAAATGACATTAATAATAAACCAGTGAGTATCGACAGCACTATAACAAGAATAGTACTAATGATCCTATCAATCTTATTCATATGTTTTCCTCCTTCATACTTTCTATAATATGAAGTTTCTTTTACGCGAGTGTATAAACTATACAAAAAAGGATAGCAGAGAATCTCTCTACTACCCATTTTGAATTACTTCTTCTTACCTCGCTCCTGCATAAATTGAGCAAGTTCCGATAACATATCAAGTTGTCCTACATAACGGGATAACTCCTCATTATTTTTAAACATTTGCTTTAAACGCTCTTTAGCTTCCGGTGAAGGATCGTTATCAGGATCTTTCTTGATTTGCTGCTTTAAGATGTCCGTCTCTACAGCTAATCTCATGGACTTCATTGTTACGTCCAAAGTTTTCTTGCCGACGAAATCGTAAAGGTCCTCCTCAAGTTTGTCCGATTCCTCCTTTCCTATACCGAAATCTGCCTTAAGTGCCTCATATGCATCAAAATTATCCATATTTTTAATCCCCTTTCATATGTATTTGAACAATATGTGTCATTATATGAATCATAAAAATCGCGAGGACCATAAATATCTATGATCCCCGTTTTTTTGGTTTAGTCAGTCTTTTTTACTTTGTTAACTATTAAAGTAACTTCTATAATTACGAGCCAAAGTGTTGTTAGCACGAGAAATCTAAATATACATGCAATCCAATCAAATAATGGAAAAACTTCAATTATTATTCCTTCATATCCATCTTCCTTTCTTGATTGAATAATGCAACGTATATCTGAGATTAACTCAGGTAAACTTATCATTAAACCCATAATTAAATAAATATACATTATATTATCTAACATAGTAATTCACCTCCTACTATATAACTGGAGATTTTAGCGAATAAATAAAATTGCGTTCTAGAATACCTCTGTAACGCACCAGAATGCCCATATTCGGCTTTTTAGGTATAAAGTGGTATAAATCTACACCGAAATATGAAATAGGCCTAAATGAGGCTTGTAGTGATTCTAAAGAGCCTATCTGTAAGATGGATATTCGGTGCGTTACAGAGGTATTTCTTGAAATGAAACTATACGAAGCGACTAAATATTAAAAAAGATAGGACTATTTCTAATCCTACCTATTTTGAATGTTTTTATTTTTTACTGCTTGAACATTCTAAACATCCAGTCTTTGAAGAATGATCTATTAATATAAATCATCTTCGTCGTCTTCTTCCACTTTTACTTCTTCTTTACTAGAAGTTCTTTTCTTAATTTCTTCCAGTAACTGTTCCGTCGAGAATTTCTCCAGGTTATCATCTTCGAGTTCCTTCGGTGAAGCGGCGATTTCATGCAGCTCGTCACGAATCTTTGATAACTTATCAACAATCTTAGTCGCACAGGATTTACAGATCATATCCGCTTCAATATGATAACTTTCAGCATCGTGACCATCCTTAATAATTGAATGGTTATCATCTGTATAGTCATCATTATGTTCTGGTAATATGTTTCTGTATCCGTGCTTCCAATTATTAGATCTCTTAAGTTCATCATGGTTTTCGATAACTTCACTTTTGTCATACCACTTTCCCTTAAATGTAACCTCAAAGTCTGTTATATACTGACCCTGGTTTAATTCTAACTTTCTTCCACAACAGTTACAAAAATACTTCTTTATTATTTTTTCCATAATAAACCTCCTATTTTGTATAAAGTGTTTTCAGTTTCATTATATGGGACAAAAAATTAGCGAATTTTTAAAGCTAAAACAGATAGGATCATAAGACCCTACCTATTTTGAAGAGTTCATTTTTATTTCATGAAGCGAGTCTCTCCAATTCTGCTTCATACATGAGGACTTCTGCCTCATACTCGTGCTGGATATCCAGCCAATCTTCGTCGTGCCTCTTTTCATAATTGGCCTTGGCACGCTCAACCCCGGCTTTTGCCTCTTTTAACTTCCGATTATATCTTGCAATATCCTCGGTTCTTTCTTTTTGGGCTGCGATTTCTGCATTTCGTTCCTGAATAGCCCTTGTTTGTTCTTCTTCACGCTTCTTTCTTTCCTTCTTTTCTGCAGAAGCGACCATTGATAATCCAAACAGGGCACCAAGCCCTAACGCTAATTTCTTTCCCATAAGTTTTCTCCTTTCAATATTTAAAATTGTTAATCGTTGCTATAATATAAGTATTAAAATTAGCGAAAAACAAAAGAAGAAGGAGCATTACGCTCCTATTCTAGCCTTATACAAACCAGGTCTTATTGAAAAGACCTCATTGTTTTCCCCGCAATAATACCCGTCAGCTGGACCTATATCATACTGTTGACTCATATCTTTTAAATCATCTTCTCCAACAGTAGGCCATTCATTCCAACTGAACATGCCTTCTATGCGGGAAATCTCTCTTACAATGAGGGCTTCCCTTTTTCCAGACCTTATTTTTCTAAGACCTTCAATTTTAATTTTTTTCATAATATCCTCCTTCATCAGAGAGGTTTAATATAGTTTTCCTCTCCTATAATATAGTATTAGTTTTTCGCGAAGAGTATTTCAAAAAAAAAATAAAAAGAATACGGTTGTTTACATTGTCCGTCAACTAACGGCCGCCTAAACGAAGTCGTATCCAGATTTAATTTTCATTAAACCCCGGCTGTTCTCTAATATTAAATTCCACTAGTAAGAAATTTAATCCCAGCTTTTGCTTGTTTGGTCATGTATTCTCTCCTATAATATAATATTAGTTTTTCGCGAGTAGTTAAAAAAAAAAATAGAACTATATTTAAAAACGTTTTTCACACAAACCAGATGGGTAGAATCTTGGTTGGAGAAACTACCCATTTTGATTTATGTGGAAGGAATATGTATTATATCGAACTAAGTTAGTGAACTGGGTTAATCTTCATCATCTTTTGCATTAGAAGCATTTGATGATAATGCCTTTTTAGCAGCTTTGTAATCATTCCAGAACTGTAACATACCTTCATTAGCTTTTTCAAATGCTGCGGCGCCATAGTCATCACCAGGATCATTTTTTAATGCTTTTTCATCATATCCATATTTTTTAGCAATAGCTTCATCGCTCCAATTATCGAGTCCTAATTCATCAGCCAATACCTGCTTCTCAAATTTTGATAAACTTTTAACGTCATCTTCGATAATACCAACTTTATTTTCAAGAGTATTTATCAATTTATTAAAAGCTTCAATGGATTTTTCACGCTTGACAATCTCTTCTTCAATAACTTTATCAATATTATCAAAACCATCTTTTAATATTTTACCGCTATTGTGTAATGCCGCCTTTTTATCTTCATTACTAACGTTGGAAAGGTACTCCTGTACTATCTGTTTTTCCAGCTTTTCTTCTTCAGAATCTACAAAGTTATTTATATTTTTAAAATCATTTTTAAAAGGATAGTTATCAGGAACTTTTCTGCTCTTGTTTTCTCTTTCATCGTATTTCTTTACTAAACTGCCATGTAAACGGTTATATGCTTCTTTTAAAGCTTTCTTTTCAGTGTGAGGTGCACTACTTAAATCAAAAATATTATCAATAGTTCTTTGAGCTAAATTTTGATTATACTCTTTAGCTTTTATTAAAAAACCGGGTTCATTATTAGCATGCTGTTTATTATCGGATTCATTATGATTATTTACAGCATACTGCTTTCCTCCATTATTTCTATAGGCATCCCACTCCGCCTTAGTATAGAAATATCTTGTTTCACCACTGGGAAGTTCTATCTTATTGTAATACTTATAGTTCTTACCTGAGTGTACAAGAATACACTGCTTCCTCTGCTCTTCCTCATATCTTGCATTCAGATCTGCTGCAGAAATCATAGAACTGTGAGATAATCTGTTAGCTGCGGCGCCACGGTTAGCTCTTTCCTTAAATGCTCTGTACTCGTCAAGGATTTCATCACCCTTGTTTGTTGACTGTACTTTATTAATATTCATGTCTTCCTCCTCTATTGCTGAGTGTTTTGCTTCTTTGTTGCTAGGAGCATACTTTTTGCTAAGTCTGTCAAACTTATTACTCATTATAGTTCTAACTTCTTTCCAAAGTTCGGCACCTTTTCCAGAATCTTCAGCGATAGCATCAATATACTTGGCCATATCACGATATATCTCATTGACATACTCATTAGCTTTGTTATATTTTTTCTTATCGCCTTTACTTGAACTAACTGCTACTAAGTCTGATCCATCCCAAATCATAGCTCCATCTTTAATAGATTCTTTTACTTCATGATAGAGTTCATCAATACCAAAATCTCTATTCTTGATGATTTCCTTAGCTACTTTTTTAGGATCTTCTGACTTAGCTTTCTCAGTATAATTCTTTACTGCTTCATCAGATCTAACCTTATCATCTTCAGATTTCTCTTCTTTAGTACGTTTCTTGATAGGTCCTTCTTTCTTTACAGTTTCAGAATTATCTTTAACTTCCTGCTTCTTAGAAACACTTTCAGCTTCTACAGCATCTTTCTTAGTGGTATCAGTAGCTTTAGGTCCATTACCTTTAGAACCACCATTAGCTTTTTCCCACCTATTTTGAATTTCCTTAGTAACTGCATCCTGGAATTCCTTAGAACCATAAAGATCTACACCAGTAGAATCCTTAAACTTCTTAGCCCAATCCTGAACAGACTTAACATAATTTTCATCATCTTCGGTCATACCAGAGATTGTACCATCATAATTAAGAGTCCAACCGCGATTCTCAAAACCACCTTCAAACTGATCAAAGAGTTCCTGCATACGTTCATCTTTAAGAAGAGTTTTTACACCAGCAGATAAACTACTCTCTTTTGCAGTTCTCTCGATTTTACGGTCATCTTCCATTCGGCTACCCTGTATAAATTGCTCAAGGGTAACATTGGTTTTCTTTGATTCACCAGTCTGATCATCATGTATTGTTACTTTACCAGATTCTTCATCAACACTTATTCTTTTAGGATTAGGTTCTGAAGAGTTTGAATTTTTAGTTTTGTGAGCAGCATCCCATTCCTCTTTAGTATAATAATACTTATAATTTCCGGGATCGCCTTCACGCTTGTAGTACTTTGTGTTTTCACGTTCAGTACCATATAATGCTGACTGAGCATGAATTAAAGTACCATTTGAGGTTACTTCTTCATAATATCTATTGTTGAGATCGGTAACATTAATCATCTGAGCATGAGATTTCTTATTGTTCTGAGAACCATTGAATACTTTCTTTCTAAATTCATAGAAATCTTTATTCATATCAGTTGACTTCTCATTATCTTTCTCTTTTCTCAATATGCTACTATGTCCGAGTTTACCCCATTTTGATTCATATGATTTTATTTTACTTGTTAACTCATCTAAAGTCATATGGGTTCCTCCTTTTTATCTTTTAAGACTGTTTATTTCAGCATTGATACGATCCCAATCTGCCTGAGTAAGTTCTGTATAGTCCTTACCACCAAGATTGAGGTTATTTACTGCCTTGTTTAATAAAGCCCAACCACTAGCATCATTACCGCATGAAGAAGACAGTTTCTTACTTATCTCTTTAGCTTCTTTTAATGTAGTATCTTTTACAGAATCATATTCACTCTTAGATGTATCTCCAGCATTATATAAAGTCCAGTATGAACTAGGAACAGACTTGTAATTGTAAACATGATCTACAATATCTTTCTTTGTTGCATCATCGAGACCATTTAATACTTTTGAATTATATGATCCGTCACTAGTTAAAGAGTTTATTAATTCGTCCTTAGTGGAATTCTCTTTGTCATGTATCTTTGACCATCTTTCACTAGAGTCTTCAATTCCATTATCATAAGCCCAAATAGATTCTCCGGTTAAACTGCCCTGATTAAGATCATCATATAAATAGAGTCTAGGCATGTAAGAAATATCTTCCATCTTACCGCCATCTTCCATTAATGCTCTATTTAAACCGGCAAGAGCTAAATACTCATTTTCAACCTCATCAAAGCCTCCATATGTCTTTTCAAGCTCATCGAAATCATCTTTAAATTTCTCTTTGATTGCTTTGTCAACATTGTTACGCTGCTCTTCAAATCTAGGATCATCATAGAGTTTCTGGAGCGTTTCGGAACGTTTCGTATAGTCCTTATCATTTAAATCAGCTAACATCTTTACAGCTTCTTTATTTGCTTTAGCATCTTCTTTGGAATTTGTTGAGCCTATTTTCTGATCTTGTGAGTCATTATCATATAAAGCATCTATATAGTTATCTCCACCTCTATAAAATTCATTACGTACAAAGAAAGGTGTAGCATAGTGATTTTTCTCACGTATTTCTTCTATTTCTTCAGGTAAAGGACTTTCAAGATACTGTTTAACATAATCTTTTGAATAACCTTTGCTACGTAAATAAGCTATCTCTCCAAGTCCATCAGTTTGATCTTCCCACATAAACCACATACGAGTGTTATCATTACCAACATCGTATTCTTCACCTTCAGCCTTATTTAGTGCATCAATTCCCATATCTGCAACTTTATTGTATTCTTCTCTATGATTTCTTTCAAAATCGCCTTTATTAAAATTGTTAAGTTCATCGATAATATCTTTAAATTCCTTAACAGTAATTTTGTCACCTGATAAGTTTTTATCTATCTTATAGCTAGATTTAATTTCATTTATTTTTGCTTCAGTCTCTGCTTGTTTAATCTTTTCTTTTTTCTCTTTATCATTATCAGTCTTAAACTGATCTTTTGTCATGCCCTTTTCCCATTCATGCAACAAATCTTCACTAATAATATTCTTTGTGCTAAACAATTTAGGATGTTTCTGAGCTCTTTTTAAAAGTTTTTCTCCTTTTTTGGTTAAAGAACCATCAGGATTTTGGTAGTCAATGTGAAACATTTTACCATTATTCATACGATAAGGAGTTCCTTCATATTTTTTACCAATCTTTTCTTCCTTATTCTTCTTGGTAGTACCGCTAGGACCAAAATATCTTTCTTTTCCAGCTTCGTTAAAGGTACCATCAGCGTTTTGCCAGCGACGCTGTCCCCATTTCTGTCCAAGGATTCCATAATGTGATAATGCCTTACTCGAGTCTATTCCTTGGTATTTGTCTTTGTTGTATAAGAACTCTATTTTATTCAATTACGAACACTCCTTTCTGTGAGTGATTCAGTTTTCTATTTTATAGAAAAGTGTTGTTATGCTTTTGTAAAAAGGAATAAGGGTACCCAGAGATCAATCCAGGTACCCATTTTGATTAATCCTCTTTAGAATCAAACTTCATATTTTCAATTTCCTTCTCTACTGCAATTGCAACAAAGATTGAAACTGCTTTCTTCTGTTCATCATTAAGAGTCTTTAAAACCTCTTCTACTGTCTTACCATTATCTAAAGTTGTCTTTGCCATGTCATTATCCTCCTATTATTTATTGAGCATATCATAGTATGCATCAGCTCTCTTTTCAAGCTTCTTATAGAGCGTATTGTCAATAGCTGCTGAAGGTGCTACTATAGCTCCTGCTAATGCCGTTGCCAATACTGCAGGAACACCAAAACCACTTAATGCAAGTGCTGCACCAGCAACCGGTAATGATGCTAATTCAAACAACTTAAAGTTTCTTAAAGCTAAGAATACCGAACTTGCAATATCTGATACCTTTCTATTGGATGCAGTTCTTCTCTTGCCGGCTTCGTTGAGAGTTCCATCAGGCTTAAGATACTGTCTTGAAACCTTAGGCTTGCTAAGTGAACCGACACGCTCATCAAATACAGAATCCTCAAGCTTCTTAGCAGTATCTTCATCAGGCTTTGATAATTCATTATTCTTCTGATTAAGATCCTTTAAGAACTTCTCAACTGCTTCCTTGTCCTTGCCTTTAACCTTACCAAGAAGTTTGTTATAAGCTTTCTCATCGCCAAACTCGAGAGCATTCTGCATTTTTGCAATCTTCTTCTTGTTATTCATAACCGAAAGTCTTTCATCATCAGAGTAATTCTGATCGCTATTCTTCATGAACTCACCATATGACTTACGAAGCTCCTGAACATCATCATAATTATTAATAGCATTCTTAGCAGAAACAACAGCTGCTGCAAATTCATAGATGCCAGTTGCACCAATCTTCTGATCAGGTTCAGAATCAGCATTTTCACGAGCACGCTCCTGATTAATCATGTCTTCAGCTGCTTTATTTTCTCTAGCTTTAATTTCTGCGTAAAACTTTTCTTTATTATTATTAAAGTCATACAGATAACTATCTCTATGATCATTAATATTATCGTTAAGCTTCTTAACATAGTCTTCAACAAGTTCTCTATCTTCTTCCTTAAACTTGTTTAAAAGCTTGTTATATTTTTCAGTTTTACCTTTTGATAACGCACTTTGCATCCTATTAAGTCTATCAAAGTAATCACCGTCCATGATTTTTGCTAAACGATTCTTTTTAGAATATTCAAACGAATCTATAGTTTCATTCTTAATTCTATCATTAACTCTTAAATCGGCAACAGCACGTTCAGAAGCTGTTTTAGGTGTCATATATGCATTTTCAATAGAATTCATATACCAACCGCCTATCTTCTGATCTTTGCCATTCTTGCCAGCAGGTTTATCTTCCTTATTCTTCTTAGTGGTTCCATTCTTACCGAAATATCTTATTTTACCTTCAGTATTGAAAGTGCCATCAGCATTCTGCCATCTTCTCTGACCCCACTTTTGACCTATGATGCCATAGTGAGAAAGAGATCCGCCGTTCTGTTCTTTCTCTTCATTAGCTTTATCTGCTTTGTATTTATCAAGCTTTGAATAAAACTCAATTCTATTCATTATCTTTATCCTCCTTCTTAAGGTTTACTTCAGGATAATCTATCTCCGAATTGTGGTAAATCATGTTATCCTCATTTACAATCTTCTGAAACCAGTCAATTCTGGCATAAGGATTAGCATTAATTACCACATTACCAGGGAGTAACTGATAGTAAGGTACCCCCATTTTGAATTCTTCAGGATTTTCTACAGCTCTAACAATAGTTCCTAATTCAGAAACATAGATCTCCGTTACAGTTAATAAAGGAAACTTTGCTTTGAACTGTGCTAATATCTTTTTAGCTTTAGGTTCATTCTTTTTCATTAGCTAAACCTCCTTTATCATTTTTTAAATTTTGCTTGCTAATCTTACCAGAATCTTTCATCTTTTGACTAGCTTTAAATTCCTGGTTATCAAGTCTCTTATAACGTGTTTCAAAATTAGTAGTCGTTTTACTTAATTTTAAAATGTAAGCTTCATCATATTCCATTCCATTCTGACAGTCATAATAATGTACGCCATCAGCTTTTACTTCATAAAATATGCTATGACCACAACTTTGCATACCGTCCCTATATGACCAATTAAAATCACCATATGATCCTACTGGTTCTTTACTTATATTTTTAAAAGTATTATTATAATTATTATACTCTGTAAATTTACCTGTCCAAAGATTATCATATGACGTTCCTATTTCAGGATCGGTCCCTCTAGTTTGAATACCATCGATATCTGATCCTGGATTTACATCATAACCTTTCTTTCGTAGCGCCATAGCCTGAGTGCATGCATAGCAATTCATAGAATATCCATTAGGACCAACATCATCTCTGCCATATAATATATAATCTGTTAATGCCTGATCAGAATAATAATATCCAGGATTTACCATCTTCATTTCTTCTTCAATTGGTAAATCATAATTCTTTATTCTAAATCCAGTTTTAGGATCAATTTCCTCAGTTTCTTTATTTTCATCGATTTTATCATAAATATCTCGAATTTTTCGATCATTTTCTGCTAACTTTGCATGAAATGTTCCATTATTATAATCGGCAACAAGCTGCCAATATTCTTCTTCTGTTTCCGGAACAGTATATTCCATAGTAAAATTAATAACATCATTTGACATATTTAAAATACTATTAGAATCATTCTTCATCTGTTCAGAATTCTTCTCTATTTCAGCAGCATTCTTTTCTTTATACCATTTTACATAATCTCCATTTTTTATTGCTTCTTCTTTTTCAGCTTTTATCTTTTCTGCTTCTGCATTCACTTCAGCCTGTCTATTCTTTCTTTCTTCTTCAGTCTTCTTAGCATTCTTCTGGAAATTTTCTATATATGCTTTTCTTTTTGCTTCTCTATCAGCTTTAATCTGCTCAGCTTCTTTATTGACTTCTTCCTGCCGTCTCTTTCTTTCTTCTTCGGCCTGTCTTGCTGCTTTCAAAGCTTCCTCTTCTTTACGCTTTTTATTATTCTCCTGAGCCTGTTTTATAGCAGCTTCTCTTCCAGATTGTGCCTGCTCTAAAGGAGTTTTCTTAGCAGCATTTTCTTTCTCTTTTGCAGCTCTATCAGCACCAGCCTGTTGTGCAGCTTGTTTATTTCTATTGTAAGCATCCCATTCAGCTTTTGTATAAAAATATCTATGCTTACCTTTACCCCAGAAGTCATCTAACTTAGCATAGTAGCCAGGTTGATTGCTCTGATAATGATTGTAACTGGTACCAGCATGCATAAAAGAATCCATACTGTTTAATTCTGTTTTGTTATCTTGCTTTTCTTTATACTTTCGTAAAGCATCAAACATTTGGTATCTATCCATAATTATTTATCCCTCCACTACTTTATCATGATAAATGAGGAAATTAGGTTTAGCTACTCTAGATACTAAGTCGGCATTATCTATGTAGCTAATTCCATCAACTTTACCTTTGGAATAAACATAATAAGGATCCATCTCCATCTCCCATTCTTTAGGGTCTTTAACAGCTAAGATTATTGACAAATCATTTTTATTCCAAATTTTTATTATTGTTTTACCTGGACGAAATTTTTTAAAAGCATCAAAGATCTGTCCAACTAAATCATTGCCCATAGTATCTCCTTTCTAAATGTCTCCTTTTATGATTGATATAAATCTGTTATTTTTTCAGTTTTTGGATCAAACTGTACTTCAAATTCATATCCAAACCATGTACTATTTTCACCAGGACTAAAATCAATAGCTATATTACCATCTTGAGTCCAGTAATAATCGATGCCAATTTCAGAAATTTGTAAATCTTCATTTTTAATAAATTCAGATTTAGAAAGAGGTTTTTCTCCTTCTCTTTTCATAACTTCTTTATAATATTTATATTGATCATCAGCTAAAGCATTAAGAATCTTATCATATGATCCCTTTTTATTTAAAAAATCCAAATCTATTTTTGAATCTTCTTCAACTTGTTTAGGACTTATATCCTTTCTTATAATATGATCTTTATAAATTGTAAATTTTTTACCATTATATTCATCATTATCAATATCTTTTGTATATATAGTTTCTTTTTTATCACTATAACTAGGATGCGGTACTATTTCTTCTTCATTCCATCCGTTATTTTTTATTCTTTTATTTATTTCTTCTTTATTCCATCCATCATTACCGTCTTCATTAAGCTGGAAGACATCACAATTTTTACTTTGTTCTTCAAGGCGACTAATATTATTTCTTGTAGCAAGTGCACCATTATCTAAGACGATAGCAAGCCCCTCATCAGCTCTATCAGTCATAGCTTTATCTTTACCTGCTAACCATTCGCCGGAACCTTCTTCAGCATCAGGTACATCAACAAGATTTGTCTTCCATTTAGGATTAGCATTATATCGGACTTCTTTACCAGGACTATAAATCTCAACATTATTATATCCATTTTGATTTAAATAATCCTGAACTTGTCTATCAATACCGGGTGCATCTCCAACAAGAATTGTTTTGCCTTGATTCATATATCGTTTAATCTGATTCTGAATAGCTTTAGGAAGTTCTTTACGGTAATAAGGGCTATCATCAAATTGAGTTTTAGAAGAACCACTTATGAATACAGTTCCATTAGGATTCTTTTCAGTCTTCTTTCCGAAATACCTAATCTTACCTTCGTCATTAAATGTACCATCAGCATTCTGCCATCTTCTAGTACCCCATTTTTGTCCTATAATACCGTAATGAGATAATTCATCACTAGATTGGTTATTCTTAAATTTTTCTACATTTGAATAAAACTCAAATCTATTCATAATTATCCCTCCTATTTCTTCTTCAGTTCTTGTATCTTTTCATTTACTCTATTCCAATCAGCCGCAGACATATTCTTCTGATCAGCTGAAGACATACCAAGTTCTTTCATTGCTGTATTAAGTAAATCCCAGTTACCCATAATACCTCTGTCAAGGTTCTTCTCTACAGCTTTTCTAGCTTCTTTAATTTCAGCTTTTTCTTGTTTTGTAGGTTTCTTGTTTTCCTTCGTACCGCCAATCTCTTTGTTGATCTTAGCAATATCTTCACCAGTTAAACTGCCTTTCTTATCGAGAACTTCATTTATTTTTTTCTTAAATTCATCATTCTGTACATTGGCGGTTTCTTTCTTTTCTACAGGTTGTTTCTCAGGTGCAGGTACAGGTACAGTTGTAAGTCTACCTTTATCAAATGCCTGTGCATCGAATTCCTGCATATACTTTCTTGGATTCTTTAAATACTTAGCATATTCTTTATTTACATCGTCATCATTGTCAAGAGTCTCAGAATTCTGTATTGTCTCAACAAATGCTCTATCATACATATGTTTTTCTGTAGCATTACTTAGCTTTTCTTTTTGCTTATTCTCATCATAGACGTGATTATCTTTCATGCTATCAGGGTTGTCTGCTTCTTTTTTATTTTGTGCATACTGGTATCTATTGTAAGCACTTTTTATCTTGGTAGGAGCTTTATCACTTATTGAACCATCGGGATTAAGGTATCTAGCTTTACCTTCTTCTGTAAGTGAACCATCAGGATTCTGATATCTTCTTACACCCCATTTTTGTCCAAGGATTCCATGATGCATTAAGGAGTCTTTTTCATTAAACAATCTTAAATTGTCATAAAAGTCATTTCTGTCCATGCTAATTAAACTCCTTTCCTACCCATTTTGATTTTCTTCTTTTAATTTTTCAGCTTGATTCTCTTTTAATAAATCATAATACTGATTAGCTTTCTTCTCACAATACTTTGAATCAATGTGATTATAACCAGCTTTAACAAGGTTCTTTGCTATTAATATTCCACCAACAACAGGAATTGTCATAGTACCCAAACCAAATGCTGAAAGAACTGGAATTACACCGCCTTCAGTTGCAGCATAAGCTAATCCCGTTAATCCGGCTTTAATACCTGCTTTTGTTAATTCCCAATTTCTTGCTCTCTTATCTTCTTCTGATCTGTTATTATAGTAAGTCTCTTTTCTATTTACTTTGTGTTCATTAAGTTTCTTTGAACCAAAATATCTTAACTTACCTTCTTCATTGAAAGTACCATCGGGATTCTGCCAACGTCTAATTCCTTTTTTCTGACCTTGTATTCCATAATGCTGAAGAGAATTACTTTTATACTGATTTAACTTATCATAGAATTCATTCCTGTTCATCAGCTTCCACCTCAATTCCATGTTTCTTTAACTCTTCTCGAACAACTAATGCTGTGAATGCTGAAACTGCCCTCATCTGTTCATCGGTTAAAGTTTTAAGAATATCTTCTATTGTCTTCTCTTTTTTCATGCTATGATTCCCTCCTTCTTTAAGTAATCATAATTAGGCGTTAAGTTATCTGTTCTTAAGAAGCAATGCCCAGGTAAAGCCATATTAGCATGTTTAGCTATTTCATTCATACTGTATTTCTTATTTGATTGTGCATCATATATAACTGCTTTACCATCTTCAACTCTATAGAACATTGAATGACCACCACCTTCAGCCCAGTATACCATGAAGTTTCCATATGATCCATCGGGCTGTTTATTAAGCTGTTCAACAATGTTATTGAAACGTCCCATTGTAGGATCTTTCTTTTCTTTATACCAATTCTTTAAATCTCTAGCGTAGCATCCATCAGGGCATATACCGGCTTTAACATCATATCCTCTTCTCTTTAAATCAAGAGCGGTTGTACAGAGCATGCAGTTTTCAGTTCTACCCAATTTCTTTTCCGATTGTATGCCGGAAAGAGTTTCAGTAAATAAACCATAGCCATATTCTCTGTTAATCATTTTGATGTCATCTTCAATACTTGCATCAGGATTTGATTTGAGTTTTAAACCAGTCTTAGGGTCAGTCTTTTCAAGCTGTCTATTTGCTTCCCAGTTCTTAATATCTTTAGTAACTTTAGCATTATGTATAGCATCACCAATCTTAACACCAGCATAAGTTCCAACAGATATACCGGCTAATGCTGCTAAAGCGGTTAATGATCCTATTTTCTCTTGAGTTTGTACTTTAGGTTTTGACTCTGATTTTGTATCTTCCTGCTTTTTAGGTTCTCTTGCAGGACCATATCCGTATCTCTCTCGGCCAGCTTGGGTGTAAGAACCATCTTTTTCTTGGAAACGCCTTACACCCCATCTCTGACCGATAATACCATGGTGATACAATTCATCTTGCCTTTGTCTTGCTGCCTCTAATTTGGCATAGTATTCTGACTGTAGCATCGGTTCGCCTCCTAATCAAATATTTAATTGTTTATTTTTGCTTCCAACTTATCAACTCGTTTTTCCAAGTTTTTAATATCGCTTCTTATTTCTGGGATTTGCTGACCAAAATTGTTATGCTTATCTACTGTTTCTTTTAAATTACTGATTCGTTCTTCAATTACTGCTTGATTCTTATCAAGTTTTGCATCCATTTCTTGAGAGTGCTTGTTACTAATTATAACATTTGAGAATATCGTTGCGATCGCTCCAATAATAGCAACAATGATTACTGCAATAGAAGCTCCGTCCATAGAATTGTACCTCCTTCCACATAAATTTTTGCCAAATTTTGACAGCATTAAATTCATACAGGATTCCAGATCATGCCAAGTTTCTTAGCTGTATTCTTACCAACAATACCATCTACAGTAAGTTTATTAGCTTTCTGGAATTTCTTTACAGCTGAATCCGTTTTAGTACCAAAGTCTCCATCAATCTTTCCACAAGCATAACCTTTGTTAGTTAATTGTTCTTGTAAAAGCTTAACATCAGTTCCTTTACTACCCATTTTGATTAATCTGTAAATAACAGGAGTTGCATCAAGAGCTTCAGAGTAATCAATGAAGTCAGCATAACCATAAGCAGTCCATCCATGTTTATCTACTGATTCATATACACAATTTTCAAGTGAACTCTTCATATGTATGCACATTCCATCACCAAGATAAATACCAGTATGTTTTATTGACTTTGATGATTTACCTTTAAACAGCAACACCAAATCATGAAGAGGAAGTGTAGAAATTGGACCTTTTCTTTCAGATCTGTCATAGTATCCTTGAGCCGTAGTGTCATACCCTGAGAGTCCAGCATGTTCACCCGAACAGTCAGAACCAGGCTTTCCTTCTCCTTCCTTCAGTTTGTTATCATAGTACTTTCTGTCATAAGTTGGAGTATGATATGCACGATATGCTTTATCTATAGTTTCTCTTGTAATAATTGTACGATAGTTAAAGCCCCAAACATATATCGTTCCATCATCTAAAACTTTGATATAATAACGTCTAGCTTTTTTCTGCGGAGTTTTACTGCCCATTTTGATGTCTCCTTTCTTTTTATTTGGTTTTAGTAATTCGTTGAGTCGCTCCAATCCTAATGAAAATATTATTAACATTAAGATTAGAGCCAACCCAGCAAATGATTGTAAGAATGGCAGATCCGTCATTACTGATTCATACCATTGTTTGCTTTAAATTGTTCATCCGCAGCTTTCTTATCTTTGTTGTAGGCAATAGTAGATACACCAATAAGTGCACCTAAGAATGTACCTAATGCTGCAATAATTGTAACTATAGTATTAACAGTAGTAGGTTCGACATTAAGTGCGCCTAATACTATTGATAAGAAAGTTACAAGTGCAGGGATAAAGATGACTGAAATCCATTTTAACCAATTGTAAATTGCATCTGGGATTTTAGGCATAATAGTTACCTCCTTTTTAAATTATTCATAATTATTTCCAACTTTCATAATATTTTTGTGATTTGATTTACCGCTTTTATTGTAAACTTGGAAAGCTGTTTTGCTATCGCATCCTTGAATGGTATTATTACTTATATGTATACCTTTACAAATACCATCACCGGATTTAGCTTCAACCTTTTCTCCATTTGGTAAGTAGCTATAATTCTTTGAATAAATTCTAGCTACTCGGTTACAATAGAATATATTATTACTTACTTCAACATTTTCCATTGCAGTAAATGATAAACATGCTTGAATTAAATCCGCATTTATCTTGCAATTAAATATGTTATCATGTATAATAATATTCTTGTGCTTGTGATTACCTGACAATTGACTATGTTCTCCTATACAAGCATAAGGATAGTCTCTATAATTTGATTTGCTGAAAGTACAGTTATTAATTCGTATATTTTCACAACAAGTACCATCATAACACTTTGATTTCTTTGTTGATCCAGATAATACAAATCCACTATATCCAGCATGATCAATTTGTATCATTTCTTTATAAGCTGACTCAATATCTTTAAGATTATAGCCTAAGAAATTACAGTTTTGTATATGCACACCTTGAGATGAATTAATCTCTAAAGCATGACATAATGTATCTTTGAATGTAACATCTTCTATAATAATATCGTGAGAATGAAAGAATGTTAAGAGATTATCATATGAATAACCTCCCATTCCTTCAAGTGTTCCATTCTTTATAGTAATGTTACCATCTCCAGAATATCTTATAGCTTTTGATGATACCTTATTAAGAAAAATTGATTGTAAATTTCCTTTTCTTTGTAAAGTAGCACCATTAAGATCTACTGTTGTATCCTGTGATATTATCAGCTGCTTTGTTATCTTGTAAATACCTTTTGTAAACTGGATAATACCCTTATTATTTAGCTTTGACTGTATCTTAGACATAGAATCTTTAAGATTGATTACTGTAACTTGAGCTGGTGTCATAAGAGTACCTCCTTATTTTGATTTGTTAAAAATTTCCGAGGGTGACAATTAAGCCAGCCCTCGGTATAAACTATAAAGTTTCAATATTCTAAAACAAATACCTCAAGAAATTAAGTACACCGAATACACGATGCACCTACGTTTCGTCCTTAA